>Ga0207700_10000057_pt1 | contig 71098 bp, 64 predicted proteins | sample LARL82metaG_FD_184348 | JGI IMG/M metagenome (GOLD analysis project Ga0207700, IMG submission 184348) | Corn, switchgrass and miscanthus rhizosphere microbial communities from Kellogg Biological Station, Michigan, USA - LAR L8-2 metaG... | ecosystem: Host-associated > Plants > Roots >...
GGCTACGCCTCGGCGGTCGTCGCCCGGGTCCGTGCCGCGGAGGAGGCGGCGGTCGCGTCGGCCACGGCGGACGAGGACACGGCCGCTAGCGGCGGCCGGTCCGCGGAGCTGGTGCTCGCCGACCGCGCCCTGACCGTCCGCCGTCAGGCGGAGCACGCCTACCCGCGCACCCGGCGGACCCGCGTCACCTACACGGGCAACGGCTACGCCGACGGCTACCGCGAAGGCCAGAAGGCCGATATCGGCGGCGCGAAGCTGCGCTCCCGCCCGGCCGGCGCGATCGGAGGCTGACACCGTGCCCGGGCAGCCACACCAGCGGCCAGCGGCGGCTGCCCGGCGCCGGGCAGCCCTTGAGACCACAGCAGAGGCCGAAGGCTGCACGTGCTGCCAGGCACGCAGCCGCGCTGACCGCCAGCCCGACGCAGAGTGCCCCCGCTGCGGGCATCTCAACAGATCGCACACTGCCGGGCCCGGGATCCCGGAGGCGGCCATTGACGCCGTGCTGGTCGGCATGCCAGCCACCCGGGTAACCCGGCAGGTCATCAGGCTTGCCATCAAGGGAGGCCTGAACCCGGAGCTCGACCCGTCCGGTGTCCGGCGCGGCAGCTATCGGATCTTCGTGGACTCCGGCGGCCGCCGCGACTGCCTGTTCGGCGCCATCGACGCCGGCGGCCGCAGCGGCCGCATCCTGCGCGCGCACCTGACCCACGGCCACTGGGGGCAGGGGCGGTGGTATGGCAGCGTCGCCGAGATCCGTACCGTGCTCAAGTCCTGGGTGGCGCTTCAGAATCCCCGCGTCTAGCCTCCGGCTGGGTCAAGCGAAACGGCTGCTGGGTACCGGCCCGGCGTCGGGGACATACTCGCGGATTCCGCCGAGCCACGTACCGTCGCCTGCGCTCGCGGCTGCGACCGTTTCAACCAGGCGGCGCAGGACTTCATCAGGGTCTGGCGGCGCGGTGCCGTCGCCCTCGTCCCGATCCGGCGCGGTGCCGCCGATCTCTGCGGCGATCGCCTCGATCGGCCGTTCGTCGGCCGGGCCCGGGCCCACGGTGCCGTCCGCAAGAAGCTGTATCTGCCCGGCCCACGGCGGAACGACGCTCTGCCCGAGCAGGCCGCTGATGTCCGCGGTCACGGGCGGAGGATCGGTCCAGCATGTTGCCCGCTCGAGCAAGATCTGGCCAGGGGCGCGCTCACGTAGGGCTGCGACGGCGCCCGGGTCGGCCTGGGTCAGGTCGTATGCGACGACAAGGCTGTGCGCAGCCGGCCTGGCCGGGTCGAAGTCCGCCGCGGGCAGGCTGAGTGCCGCGGCTGCCGCGCGGAGTCCGGGGCCAGCTCCATCGCGCGAGCCAGCGGCCTGACGGCTAGATAGCAGGCTCCGCGCTCGATGCACGCGTAGCCGAAGGCGTAGAGCGCCTGGATATCGCCATCATCTTCCGCCACCATCGCGGCGGCCTGGGCCAGGTCGGCGAACCCGGCGCGCCGCGCGGCTTCCGCCACCAGCCCCGCCAGCTCGCCCAGTGGCAGCGCCTCGCCGGCCCCGCGCAGATGCCGCAGCAGACCCGGGATGTCGCCAGCCTTGAGCAGGCCCCGCGCCTGCTCAAGCTCCTCGGTCATGTTCATCCCCCCTGAACCGGGCAGTGGCAATCGGCGACGCCAGATACTGGCGGCAATTCGCACCAGAGACATCGGCCGATCGGCGGATACGCAGCGTGCGATGCATCGGCTGGCGCGACGTCAGGCTTCGAGCTCAGGCTCGGCCGGCCCGCGGCCGGCGCCATACCGGTGCGGGTCCCGCCCGGCCAGGGGCGACCGCGGATCCCGGTAGTAACCCGGGCGGGCTGGCAGGAGCTGCCGGGAATTGACTGCGTATCGTCGCGCGCCTTGGGTGCGCGCCTCCTCGAGGAGCCGCCCGGTTTCGCTGGTGAGCGCTGCTGCTCGCTGTAGCAGGGCCGGATCGGTTACCCCCATCTGCTGCAGGATCTGCAGGAGAAGATCGCTGCCGGGCGCGGTTCTAGCTGGCGATCGTCCGGTGGCCCGGGCAGCTGCGGTCAGTACCTGGCTCGGCGCGCCGGTCAGCTCGGCGATGCCGGCGACTGTGTCCAGCACGCGCCTGCTCGCGCGACCGGCTCCGTCATACCGGCCCAGCAGTGCGTCGACGTGGTTAGCGGGCGCTTTGGCGAGGCGGTGCGGGATGTTGAAGGATTCGGGCAGGTACCGGGTCGGTATGTACAGGTGCCTGGCCGTTGAAGCCGCTAGTACCTGGGCGTGGCCTGCGGCTGCGAACCGGTGGACGGCCCGGGCGGCGTAGTGGGCCGCGGCCACCGTCCCGGTCATGGCCGCCCGGCTGCCGCCGAGCTCGCTGCCTGGCCGAAGGCTCGCCGACCGGCCGCGTGCCGGTGTCCAGGACGGGTCGGCGTAGGCGAGTCTCCCGGTCCACAGCGCCAGGTCCTCGATGTCGGTGGCTGCCGCCGATGGGTAGCCGCTGTACTCGGTGGTCATCTGGTCCCACGCCCGGGCCACTGCCAGCCATTGGGTCCGGGCCGCGGCCGCAGTCGCGGCGGCGTCGTCGAGCAGGAGCGGCAGTTCCGCATAGCCGGAACCGGCAGCGGCCGGGGTCAGCGAGGTGAAGATCACCTCGCAGTTGAAGCAGGTCACGACGCAGGCGGTGGCTGCGCGCCGGAGCGCCGCGGCGTTCATGTCCGGCGTCCATCGGACCTGGGGGCCGAGGTCTCGCACTTCCCGGCAGGCCCGGTCGGCGGCGGTGACCACGCCCGCGCTCAGCGCGGCCGGCGGCGCGGCGTCCTCGGGCAGCTGCCGGCCGGGCACAGCGTGCACCGGGATGGCGTACAGCAGGCGCAGATCGGAATCGGGCACGGTTTCTTGCAGCTGCGCGGCCTGGATAGCCGCGTCCAGGGCCTGCAGCCAGGTGCAGGCATGCGGGATGCGCCGCCAGCGGGCCGTCACCCGCTTGCCGGCCTCGGCCGGCAGGGGCAGGGTCAGCGCCTGCGCGGCCGCGTCCCGGGCCTGGGCGGCTACCGCGGCGAGCAGCGCGCGGGTGACCGGCCCGGAGGTGACTACCTCTGCCCAGTCGGACCTCGGAGCGGGCGCTGCCGCGCAATCCGGGGTGCTGGCGGATGGCCCGAAATGGGTGTGCAGCAGGTCCCGGGCCGCGGTCAGCGACCGGGCGGCCGCGTCCAGCCGCCCGGCCAGCGTGCCGTCTCGCGGCTTGGACGTCGCGTCCGCCGACAGGCCCTGGCCGATGATCTGCTCAGCGTGATGCACCGCGCGGCGGGCCTCGGCAGCTGCCCGGCCCCACGGCCCGAAGCGCCGCCCCTGCGCCTGCCACAGGGGATCGTCCAGGTATCCGGCCAGGGCCGTGACCATCCGGTGCAGCGCCGCCGCGGTGGCGCGGACCTCATGCTCGGCGCTGGGCGTCCCGGAGACGGGGTCGGCGGGCGGGCGGAGCTGTTCCGCTGCCAGGCGCCACAGCTCGCCGAAGGTGGCGTTACCGGTCATCTGCCGGGGCGAGCAGCTGGTGAATGCGCCGCGCGCACCCGGCCGCCCGCCTGGCCGGGTGCTGGTCAGCGGTGCCGGCCGCGGCGGCCAGCCGGGCCTCCAGGAGCAGGCCGATCGCCGCGGCGTGGTCGGCGATGTCGTGCGGTGGCCCGCCCGCCGGCGGCGGGAGCGGCGGCCCGCTGGCGCGGGGCAGCGACGGGGCTGTGATGATGGCGTCCCGCCCGTCGGCCGCCGCCGCGGCCGCCATCACGAACGCCGGAAGCAGGGAGCCGGCGGCGTCCTCGCCGGCCCGGAGCTCGGCGAGGACGTACTCGAATGCCTCATACGCGGCGGCCAGCAGGGACGGCAGGTCCGCCGCGGCGGCCAGCAGTGCCTGCGGCTGGTCGTCACCATTCACGGCGGTCCTCCGTGTCTGGCGGCCAAGCCGCCCAGCCGCCGCCGGCAGCCTGCCATGGCTCCGCACCAGGGAACCCTTCTGGCGGCGGCCCGGCGGCGTGCCGGGCGGCCCGGCGGGCGGAGAGCTCGTCCAGCGGATAGCCGTGCGGGCCCGGCGCCGGGTCGAGCAGCTCCGGCATGACCTGGGGGACGGGCCGCGGCGTTGCCGGGGCCAGGATCAGCCGCGCGCCGCGGCGGGCGAGCCGCAGGACGTCGGCGCGCCGCCAGTACTGCTCGGTGCGGACCAGCACCGGCTTGCAGCCGCCCGCGATGACGACCGCCCAGCCGCGCGGCAGCTGCAGGAGCATCGCATAGGGCAGCACCTGCTCCGTGACCCAGGTATGGCCGCGCCGCTGCCGGCCATCCGGCCCGGAGGAGACGTCGGCGCCGCCGCGGATCCGCACCTGGCCGCATGCCCGCTCGACCAGCTGGCAGAGGCGGTCTTCGCTGCTGCCGCAGTAGATGATCTTCGCGTCGGCGGACTGCCAGATGGTCTCCGCGCCCCGGTCCCCCCAGCGCTCGGCCAGCTGCGCGTAGGACTGCGCGTAAATGTGCATCCGGACCCCGGAACCGGCCGCCCAGGTCGCCCAGGCGGCCACGGGCACCGGCGCCACATTGGCGACCTCATCCAGCTCCAGGCACACCGGCGGGTCCAGGCGCCCGACGGCTCCTGCGGCCGTCCGCGCCGCGTACATGATCTCGGCGATGAGCATGGTGAACACCGGCGGGACCGGGGTGTGCTTGGCGTCGGCGGCGACCAGGTACAGGGTGTCCCGGGTCCGGACGAAAGCGTGCGGGTCGAAGTTGCCCGGCCCGCGGGGGCAGAGCATGTCCGCGATCTGCGGGTCCTGCATGAAGCGGAGTGCCGCGCGGATGGTCGTTGCGACCCCGGCGCGGGTCCGGTCCGGCAGCGCGAGGTAGGCGCCGATTTCCCGGAGGGCCGACCGCGCCGCACCGGGGTGCACGCCCAAGATGGCCGCCGGCTGCTGGTCTTCGTCGAGGATCCACCGGTAGACGTCGTGCATCGTGCCGCCGGCGAGGCCTGCGGCGTGCAGGTAGGCGGCCAGCACGATGGACGCCTGGTCCTTCCAGAAGCTGCCGTCGTCAAGCCCACGGGCGGTGACGCCCTCGATGAGGTACCCGGCGCGGCGCGCGGCCGTGGTCATGTCCTGGCAGCCGGCCACCGGGTTCCAGGTGACGGTCGAGGCATAGCCGCCGGCTCCCTCGGGGTTGAAGATGTGGATCCGGCCTTTCTGGGCTCGCAGGCTGGCGGTGGCGCCGATCAGGTCGCCGCGGATGCTGGTCGCCACCACCGGCCCGGGCGCGTCGATGATGCTGCCCGCCGCGGCTGCGGACTTGCCTTTCTGCGGCGGCGAGATGACCAGCCGCACTTGCTCCAGGTGGGTGTAGATGCGGGGCGGCCAGAGCCAGCCGTGTGCCCAGCCGGCGAATGAGGCGTATTCCTGCCAGGGGCCCAGGAGGCGGTCCCGCGCGGTCAGTGACGGCCGCCCGCGGCGGGCCACCCGGCGGGCCGCGGGCAGCCCGGATGCGCACCGCAGGGTTACCCGGCTGCGCGCGAACCCGGGGCCCGGCCACAGCCGCCAGGCCACCCGCCTGTTCATCGGCAGCAGCGGCCGGCCGTGCCCGCCGGCGAGCACCGCGATGCCGATCGCGATGGCGAAGATCCCGGCCGCGGCCGCGGCCGCGGCGGGCAGCAGCGACGGCAGGCGGGACAGCAGCGGGAACGGGGAAGGTGCCGTCCCGGCTGCGGTGGCCACGTAACTGATCAACGGAGCTGCCTCCTTCGCTTCGGGCCGGAGCCGCCCTTACCGGGGTCCTATCGGCTGCCCGCCCTGCTGGCTAAGCGTTGTCGGCGACCGTTGCACTTACCGTGACAATCCACAGCCCCGCGCCTGCCGGCCCCGCCCCGGGCCCCGCCGCGGCCGGCCGTGCGGGCCCCGCTGGAACCGTCGGCCTGGGCGCTAGCGGCATTGCGGCCCGCGCCTGGTGGCTGGGAGCGCCCCTGCAGGAAATGTTGCCTGGTTAACACACGTGTTCGATAATCACGAGATGCGCGGGCGGGACGAGAAGCTGACCGAGGTGGCCGCCGTGGTCAAGCTGGGCCCGCGCCTGACCCCGGCCGGCATCGGTCACGCGGATCGCCCGGAGTTGTGCTGGATGGTCTGGCGGACCCTCGATTCCTGGCGTATCAGCACCCCGGGATGGTTCAGGGCGCGCGGCACGGCGGCCGTCGTGGAAAGGCACCGCGTGCTGGTCTCCGGTCCCGCCCCGCACCAGCCAGCTGAATACGCGACCCACGTCTTGATCGTCAGCAGGTACGGCGACAGGCCCGGCTGGTGGATGCGCCCCGAATATGCCGGCCGGTGAGGACACCGGCGGCATCACGAGCCGCGGATGGGGCTACGCCGGGACCCTGGGCTGTGCGGCCAGGTCCGGGCGCGCGGCGCGGAACAGCTCCTGCTGGGCGGCGCGCCTGGCCGGGGACCGCTGCGCGGCCTCGAGCGCGGCGAGCAGCCGTGCCCGCCACCAGGTGGCGTAGCGGGGGCAGTTACTGCACTTGCTCGGCTGCCCGGTCCGCACGCTGACGTGGGTGCAGCCCGGCAGCCGGGAGCCGTAGCGGGCGTCCAGCGACCACGATGCGGAATCCAGGGACTGGGTGCCGCCCCACGCGTACGGGGACGCGATGTCTCGCTGGAGTTCCGGGTGCCGCAGGCCGGTCAGCTTCAAGCCGAACCAGTGCAGCTCGAGGCCGGTCTCGCGGAGCGCCCGCGCGATCGCGGCGATTTCGCCGGTGGACTGCCGGCGGCACACCGATCCGACTCCGGCCAGCGGGTGCTCCTCGCCGAGCTGCACGCCGGCGTCCAGGTACATCTGGTAGCAGCGCAGGTAGGCGGCGGGGGAATCGCCCTGCAGCACGGGGATGAACGGGCAGGGGCGGGTGCTGTACCGCGGCCAGATTGAGGTCAGGGCGGTGAAGTTCGCGACGGTGCGCCGCTGGTGCTCTTCGACCGACAGCCCGGTGCCCGCGCACCGGATGCGGCCGAGCATGCCGCCCCGGATCACCGCCTCCTCGCACATCCAGTCCTGCGGGGCCGCCCACTGCAGGCCGCCGATCTGCTGGTCGTAGCGGGCGACGTCCGCGGCGTACTTGTCGGGGCTGATGGTCCAGCGGCCATGCTGGGACAGCTCGCTGAACCCGCGGCTGTCGAGGATCCACCGGACGCGCCCGCGGCGCGGCGCCCGGATCCGCCGCAGCCGGCCGTAGGAGACGCACAGCGGGTAGCTGACCGCCCCGGACCACAGCCACGCCGTGCAGTGCGTCCCGCAGTAGAAGGTGATCTCGGGCTCGGTGACCCACGGGTGGGCGACCGCCGCCCGGGCCCAGTCCTGGTCCAGGCCGCGGCGCTCGTGCCAGGCCTGCCAGAAGAAGTAGTCGCCGTCGGCGGGCCGCAGGTACCAGTCGTCCGGGTGGCCGCCGATGGCGGGCGGGCAGCTGCCGGGCCCGGGCGCCGCGGCGGAGAGCATCAGCTCAATCTCGCCGGGCAGGGCCCAGCCGTACGGCTGGCCAGTCACGTTGCCGTACAGCATCGTGTCCCAGGCGGCCCGCGCCGAGGTGCCCGCCAGGCTGGTCATCGCGGTCAGCTAACCGGGCGCATGGCGCTGCCGCACGAGCAGGTCCCGCCGATGCTGTCCATCGCGCCGCAGTTCGGGTTAGCGCAGACATACACCTGGCCGCGCCCGGTGTCGTGGCACTGCTTGCTGGACGGCATGTGACCACCGACCTCTCCCAGCCCCGATAAGCTTTTTAGACGTATTAAGTCTAACATAAATCGTAGCCAGCCGGTGACCGAGGGCCGTCGGTAATAGGCCTTTCCGGCTGGCCCCGCCGGGCGGTGCCGCGCGGCGCCTGGCCAGAAAGACGGCAGGGCGCATTACTATTAGGCTTAACAGACTCAATTAGCTTATTTATGAGGATCGTGATGAGCGGCAGCATCCAGTTCCCGGCCGGTGACCTGCAATGACCGCCTCCGGCGCCGGGCGCCCGGCGGCGGCCATCCCGGACCGCGATAGCAGGCTCGACGTGCTGGACATCCACCTTGAGGCCGTGGTTCCGCTCCGGATCCTCGAGCTGCGCCCGCTGAGCGTGGCCGAGCGGCTGCAACTGGGACGGCAGGCAAGCGCGGACATAGCCGCCCACGGGGACAACATCCTGTTCCCGGGTCCTCGCCGCGGCGATACCGCCCGCGCGGTCAGCTGGCTGGTCACCGGCCTGGCCGTCGCCGCGTTCCAGCCTGGCGGCGTGCGGTTCGGGCAGCACGCCTGGTGCGCGGCCCACCTCGGCCACCGGTGGGCGGCAGGTGAATACCCGTGCAGCGTGTGCGTAGCCGAGGAAGCCGCGGCCGCGGGCATCGCGCCGGCGGCGGCGCGCCCCTGATCGCCGCGGCCGCTGCCTGCGAAAAGCGGTCAGCTCGAGTCGGCGGCCGCGGTGGTCAGCTGCTCGGTGTTCGGGATGCCGAGCTCGGCCGCCCGCCGGTCAGCGAGCCGGTAGAGGGTGCGCAGCCGGCTCGCGGCCGTGTCCTTGTTCAGCGGCGGGACGGCGAGCTCGCCCACCCGGTGAATCGGAGCGTCGCAGAGACTGACGCGCGCGAGCGCGACGGCCAGCACACGCTCGGGCACCTCGTCGCCGAGGATCTCCAGGGCCCGCCGCGTTCGCCTGACGGCCGCTGCGGCGGCCAGCTGGCTGCGGGTGCAGTTGGAGCCGGTCAGGTCACGCTGGTTGCCGCCCGGCGCCGGGATCATCGCGCCGCGGGCCCGGCAGTCGGCGCGCGTGGCCAGCCAGTCGGCGGCGGCGCCGTGACAGCCGATGCTGTCTAGCAGCGCGATAATGCCGTCTTCCCCGACGATCGTGATCTGGCAGCCGGCCCGGAACTCGCGGGCCCGGGCGGTGATGCCGATCCGCCGCGCCGCGCCGGCCAGCGCCAGCGCGGTCTCCAGCGTCGGGCAGGCCACCGCCATCACCGGCCTGCTTCGCGCCGGGGAGCTCAGCGACCCGGCGGCCAGGAAAGCACCCCGCCAGCTCGCCACGCAGTCGCATCTGTGCCCGGCCACGACCGGCCATGGCATGCCGGCCAGCGGCCGCCCCTGAGGATCGGTGAGCTGCGCCAGGCGGATCAGGCTGTCCGCCGCGGCGCCCGCCGCCGCGGACAGCAGGTAGCGGGGCTGCCGGCTGGCACGCCCGGTGTCATCGGTCAGGACCTGCATCCGAGGCCGGCAGCCGGTCAGCGCGGCGATCGCGTCACGCAGCCACGCTGCCTGCCGATAGCTGGGCAGGTCCGCTGCGGCCATCGCTGGCCGCGCGCACACCTGCCCGGCGAGCCGGAACGCGGCGCCGACCTCCGCTTGCAGGCAGCACCGCCGCCACGGGACGGGCATCTGGGCAAGCTCGGCCCAGACATGCAGAGTCGGCTGAGACCAGTCGACGGGCTGTTTCCCGTCATCCGCCCGCGGGCCCGTCTCCGTGGCCGCCGCGGCGGTCATCCGGCGCTCCCGACCGGCATCAGCAGGTACTGGTACCCGGCATCGCCATCGGCGGCGGTGATGACCGCGGGGCGCTTCGGGGTGGTCATGGAGATCCGGACGGTGTCGGCGCCGGCGGCGGCCAGCCCGTCAGTCAGGTAGGCCGGATTGAAGGCAACCTGGAAGTCGGCGTCGTCGAAGCCGATGTCTAGCTCCTCGCTGGCCTCGGCCTGGTCGCCGGTGCTGGCCTCGAGCCGGACGCAGCCCTTGGTGAAGGCCAGCCGGACGGGGGTGTTGCGCTCGGCGACCAGGGCGACCCGCTTGATCGCCTGGATGAAAGCGCCGGCCGGGACCTCGGCGGTGCAGCTGAACTCGGCGGGGATCAGCTTCCGCACCTGCGGGTACTCCCCGGCCAGCAGCCTGGTCGTGGCCTGCCAGGAGCCTGCCTCAAACCCGGCGATTCCGGGATCACCGGCGAATCCCTCGCTCGCGCCGATGTGGATGGCGACTTCCGCGGCGGGCGCCGCAAGGCGGGCCACGTCGGTCAGCGCACGCACCGGGATGAGGACCTCGGCCTGCATGCCGTCCTGGGCCGGGGTCCAGGCCAGCTGGCGGATAGCCAGCCGGTAGCGGTCTGTGGCGATGAGCGTGATCTGGTCTCCGTCAATCTCTGTCCGGACCCCGGTCAGGGCCGGCAGGGTGTGGTCCTTGCCGGTGGCGACGGCGACCTGGGCGACAGCCGCACCGAACGCGTGGCTGCCGGCCGTGCCGGACAGCGCAGGCATCTGCGGCAGGTCCGGGTAGTCCTGCGCGGGCAGCTGCAGCAGGGTGAACCTGGCCGTGCCGCTGACCAGCGTCATCCGCGTCCCGTCGGCGGCGAGCTCGACGACCGGGCCCGGCATGCTGCGGACGATCTCCGCGAGCAGCCTGCCCGGCACGAGAGCGGTTCCCGGCTCGCCGACGTCGCCAGGCACGCGGCCGCGCGCCGACGACTCGTAGTCAAAGGCTGACACCTCAACGGCGCCGTCCGCGGCGTGCAGCCGCATCCCGGCCAGGACCGGGGGCACCGGAGACTGCGGAAGAGCCCGGGCGGCCTGGGCGACCGCATCGTCCAGCAGTGCCTTACCGACGGTGAGTTTCAATTGAAGGCTCCTCTTCTGCCTGGCGCCGGGAGACACCGGACCGCCTCATGCGATAACAGGCTTATTAAGCCTGTCAAATCTAATATAGAAGGTCTGTGCCGTGTTGGGAAGATGCTTCTGCGGGCAGCGCTGGCCGTCGCTGACCTGGGCGCCTCAGGCCGGCCGATGCGCCCGGGCCGGGATGTGGCCGCTCGCCGGGTATTCATCTGGCAGCTGCATGCCCGGGAGCTGAGAGCTGGCCCGGCCGAGCAGGTTCGGCTTGAGGTGCACCTTGCAGCCTGCTTCGCGGGCCTGGGCGACGAGGCTTGCCACCCATTCAAACGGCGGCGCGAACGCGGGGACCTTCCCGCCAGGCTGGCGCGTCGCGGTCTGCGCGCCGATAACCACCCAGTCGAACATCGACAGGTCGGTGAACCGCAGCGGCGCCAGCAGCGGCTCCAGCGACAGCCAGCGGACCGTGCCGCCGGCCGGGAGCTGCCGGAACGCCTCCTCGGCGATCCGGACGCGGTTCTGCTCGTCGACGGAGGTGCCGATCCACGCGCCGGCCGGCATGTCCAGGCCGACGTAGCGGGCCGGGAACTTCGTCAGCGTGATGTACTGCCACCAGGGCGGCCCGGCCATCATCGAGGCGTGGATCTGCTGGATCCACTCGTCTGGGACCCAGCGGCCGTAGTTGTCGGCCATCGAGCCGCAGAAAACGCGGTACCACGCCGGGTCGTCCCGGTGCGCCGCCGGGATGGACGTGTTCTGTGGCGCGTCAAGCCGCTCCGGGTGGAAGACCGGGGTGAATCCGGCCGGGAAGTGGGACGCGAACCGGCCGCCGGTCGCGATCTCCCGGGCGTAGCAGTAGCCGCACGGGTGGAGGCATCCGGTGATGGGGTTGTGGGTCCACCGGGCCCAGGAGACGCCGTCGCCCCGGCTCTGGTTGAAGGTCGCCTTGCCCTTCGGCCGCGGGTACAGGACGGGCCTGCCGTCGTGCGTCCACAGCGTGAGCATCTCGGTAGTCGTCACCGGCGCGGCCTTTCGCTAGCCTGCCAGTTCGGCTGTGCGGCCAGCCGCGGCCGGCCGCGCGCCTGCCATTCGGGTGCGTCTCAGCCGCCGTCGTTCACGTTCCGACAGGCCGCCCCAGACCCCGTACCGCTCATCGTGGTCCATCGCGTATTCGAGGCACTGGTCGCGGACAGGGCAGGAGCGGCAGACGCGCTTGGGGTCTTTGACCGAGGCGCCTTTGTCCGGGTACCACAGCTCAGGGTCGACCTGGCGGCAGGTGCCGAGCAGTCTCCAGTCCAGCTCCGGCTCCGGGTTCAGCACGGGCTGCAGCTCCCGGGCCACGTCGGCGAGGTCGAGGCGTTCAGGCGCGGTGACGGTCATGTGGTTCCTCCGGTGATGAGCGGCCCCGGCGCGTACCCCGTGCCGGCCGGTACTGGCGGACGCCCTGGGCCGGCCCGGGCGCCGCGGCGGTGGCTGTCCATCAGCTGCCCCCCGGCCGGGGCGGGCCGCCGGGTCCCCAGGCGAGCAGCACCAGGCTGCTCACCTTGCCCGGGGGCGTCTGGCCGCGTTCGGTGAGGTAGCGGCGCACCTTGGCGAGCGGGTCATCGACGCCGTCTTGACTGTCGGCGACCGCGGCGCGCATTGCCACGACCGCAGTACCGAGCTCGTCCTGGGCGCGAGCCAGGCTGAGGCGGGCGTCGGCCAGCTCGGCGACGACGATCGCGGCGACGGCCGCGGCCTCGTCGGCGCCGGGGTCGCCGTCCAGGGCCTGCTCGAGCAGAGCGGCGAGGTCCTCGACGCTGCGGCCGCCGGGGATCTCCGTGATCAGGGCTTCGCCGATCACATCCGTTGTGACGGTCATAAACCTAACTTACTTGTCAGGTCTATTAAGTGCAACAGGTCTATTACCTCGTTTCGCGCTGTGCGCAGCGCATCGCGGGGCGGATGTGGTGTTCCCGGTAACGGTGGCCGCGAAAAAGTGATGCATGTGATGCACATGCCGGAAAGCTGCAGGTCATCGTGGTGTCCGGGAGGCATCACGGGCTGCATCACTTCCGGCGCGATGATGCGCGGTGGCCCGGGAAGTGATGCACCGCCCCCTCACCATCGAGTTCGGCGACGGGAAACCCGGGCCATCACCCGCACCATCGCCCGGCCGGTCTGCAGCATCAAAGGTCAGCGGCCGCTGCCCGCAGTTCCTCGACCATCAACGGGTATGTGATCTACTCAGGCCGTGGGCAGCTCGAGCATGGGATACCGGGGCTCCGGGTTCTGGGTCCGCGACTACCAGGCGGAAGTGTGGCTGTATCTCCTGGCGCGACAGGCACAGGCGATGGCCGATGCTCCCCCATGGCTCGCTGCTGCTGAGAGCGACTGGCGTGCACAGGCCACGGTTGGGTTCATGGGATGCGTTTCGTCCTGCCTGGATGAGCAGCTCGGAACGGATCCCGATCGTGTGGCCGTCGCAATCGCCCTCTCGGAACGGGCTCTCCAGCGGCTGACCGAGTGGTCTCCGGCGATACCCACGGAGATCGTGAACTCCTTCGGCACCGGCGGCCAGGAGGAACAGTTCACGACTGACCTGGCCGTCGGCCCCTTGCTGGCGTGCGGCCGTGCCTTCATCAGCCTCCTGCGCGGCGAGCTTCCGCCCGGATATGACAGATGGGCACTCTGACCACCCGATATGCCCGGCGGGCATGCAAACGGCCCGGGCCCCTGCTGGGGTCCGGGCCGGTGATGGCCTAGCTCAGTTGGTGTGTGCTGCGGCGCCCTGCCGCTGATCTGGGCTGCGTCTGGGGCAGGCGCCGTCAGGCACCGGTGTCGGGGCCGAATTCCAGCCCGCTCATGTCGGTGAACAGCCACTCGTCGAACATCGCGCCGTCTCCGCCGTACTCGGCGCCAAAGGACTCGTTGAACGCGCCGAATGCGGCGTCCTCGCCGCCTTCGACGTAGGCGTCAAGGGTCTTGCTCATGGTGTCGGACCCGACGGCGTGGTCCCAGACCCGGCTCTTGATGTATGCGCGGCTGCCGCCGGGAGTTACTATCCCGGCCCGCGCCGAGCCGCGCATTCGCGCGCCGTTGTTCCGCAGCTGCGTCGCCCGCCGCGTGTCGGCGATCCGCTGCCTTCCCTCCCTGGTGTTGCGGGCCTGGTCGAACGCGGTGTTGAGCGCCTGCGCCGCGTCAGCCCGGGGGGCGCGGATCCGCTCGGTGCCGGATGTGGTGATCCACCGCTGCACGGTGCGCTGGCTGCGCCCGGTCAGGTCGGCGACGGCCCTGGTGCCGCCCAGTGCCCGGACGATTTCCCGCAGGCTGTCAGGGCGGCCGCCGGTGACCATCCGGTAGATCGCGTCCCGGTTCCTGCCTGCGTAGTCATCCCTGTCCGGGTTGTCGATTATTTCTTCGGCCACTTTCTGCCGCCTCCTGTGTTACTGGCTGCCGCTGCGGGGACTGCCGTTCACCGGATCCCAGCTGTCCCGGCCGAGCAGGTGGTCATCGAAATGGAACTTCCCGGTGGCCAGCAGCGGGGCGGCGTCGGACATCCGGGCGGAGCCCTTGTTCTTGACCTGGCCGAGCCTGTTGCCGATCGGATTCTTCTCCTGCCCAGGCCTAGCGGGGACCAGCCCGTCCGGGCAGGATCGCTCCGGGTCGGCGTCATCGCTTGTATACAGCAGGTTGTCGCGGTCGATCGCGATCGGCCACCGGCCGGTCTTTTCCGCGGCGGCGAAGATCTTCCGGTACAGCCGCGCGGCCGCAGTGTTGATGATCATGTGGGTCCAGTCCGGCCGGTATAGCCGGTGCGCTGGCCTGTCCTTGTCCGGGTCCGCGGCCAGCTGGGAGGATCCGAACAGGGTGATCGTGCCGCTGTAGGTGTCTTTCACCGCGGCGAGCACGGCGGCGTCGTCCGGGTCGCCGGGGCGGTAGCCGGGCGGCGGCCCGGCCAGCGCGAGCCGGGCCGCGTCCAGCTGCTGTGCCCACAGGTCCAGGTATCGGGTGTGCTCCGGCCACACCCAGGCTTCCAGCGGACGGATCTCGGCACCCAGGACGTCGGACTCGAAAGCCAGCAGCGGCGTGTAGACCCACACGGTGCCGTCCTTAGGAGGACGCCGGGCCTGCAGGGGATCGGGGACCCGCCAGGTGTCCCAGGCTGGCGGCCGCACCCGCCACAGGCCGGGCAGTTGCGGGTCGAACTCGGGCCGGTCGCGGTGCACGGCCTCACCGAGGCCGAGTTCGGTGCCCTTCGCCGCGGCCAGCCACGCGGCGGTCGCGTCGTAGCTGTGCACGAAGGCGTGCCCCTCCTCCTCGGGCGCGGGGCGGCGCTGGTGCGACACCATCCCGGACCCTGACGGGCGGGCCGGCGGCGGCGCGGCGGGGCCGGCCAGCACCTTCTTGCGCCGCGCGTCCAGCCACTGCACCAGGTCGTGGCCACTGTAGGCGGCTGACCTGCCGTAGGGGACGCCTGTCAGCTCCGCGTACCGCCCGAGCCGGGCTGCCAGCGCGGCCGGGGGCGGATCGCCGTCCAGCAGCGCGACATCCCCGCTGATGTAGGGCACGAACACGATCTGGGCGCCGGCCCTGTTCCCGTCGCGCCAGATCCGCATCCGGTGCCCGAGCCGGGCCCGGGCCGCGTCGCTGACCTGCCAGCCAGCCTCGACGGCCGCGGTCAGCCAGGGCCGCGCGGCCGCGTCGGCGAGCAGGGCGCCGAGATCCTCGGCGTTCATCCCGGCCTGCGGCACTGGCAGCCCGGCGATCGTCTCGCAGAATGATGCGGTCAGCCACAGCTGCCCGGCGGACGGCGCCGCCTTCCCGCCGCCCCAGCCGAGGTTCAGCCTGGCCGGGAAGTCCCCGAGGGCCCCGGCGTGCGGCAGGCCGTCCGGCAGCCGGAGCCGCTCACCGCCGGGCAGGTAGATCCCGTCAGCATCCAGCACGGCGGCCGGGGCCCGCCACCGTTCGCGGGCCGTCGGCTGCCCGCGTGCCGGGGCCCGCTGCCTGCGGTCGCCCGGCGCGCCGCGTTCCGCGCCGGCGGCCGCGGCGGGGACGCTGCCATCCGCGGGTGCCGCGCCGCTGTGCGGGGTTTCCCCGGCGGCAGGCGCGGACGGGCTGGGAGGCTGCCAGCCGGGCGCCGGGTCGGGGCAGGTCAGGTGTAGCGGGATGCCGCCGACCAGCGTGCTGGACGCGCCGCCGCACCCGGCGCACGGCTGGATGGCGCTGACCTCGGTCTGGGCGACGTCGCAGTACCTGCGGCGAAGTGCCGCTATCGAGCGGCTCCTTTCGCCGTCCCGGATCGCCAGGTCCAGGAGCGCCGGGTACAGGATCAGCTGCCCGGGCCCGGGCGCGGTGTCGGTGACCATGGCGGTGTCCTCCTGCTGGTCGTCGGGTGGCGGGGCTGGCCGGCTGCCAGTGCCGGCGCCGGTCCCGCCGGGCGGCCCCGGCTGCTTCTCATCTGGCGCCGCGGGCTGGCCGTGCGCTGCTCCGGGCCGGGCCTCTCCGGTGTCATCAAATCGCGGGCCACTGACATTCGGGGCGCCGCCGCTGCCGGGGCCCGGGTCATCGGTGTCGTCGTGGCCAGGGCCGCTGTCCTGGCCGGGAGGCCCCTCATACAGGGCGGATTCGGGGATGTCCCACACCCAGGGGCGCCGCTTCCCGGGGATGCTGCCCGGCATGCTGCGCTGCGCGGCGCGGCGCAGCATGCCGGTGGACGGCACGTCGGTGACGGCCAGGCCGATCCCGGCCTGGTGCAGCGCCGAGCTCACGGACTTGACGGTCTCCTCGAATGGTTCGCCGAGCCGGTCCGCCACTTTCCGCAGCATGATCAGCGCCAGTTCGGGCACCAGCCACAGCCGCCGCTCTCCCCCGGCGTCGGCGTAGCAGCCGATCGGGTCGGCGCCGTGCGGCCGGGTGACCACGGTCACCTGCTCGCCAGGGATGCCGCTGCGGGCCGGCATGGTGTCGACGGGCCAGCCATAGCGGGTGGCTTCGTCCGGGTGCGGGGCGGTGCCGTCCGGGGTGGTCAGGTGCCCGTAGCGGCCCAGCAGCCCGGTCCGCAGCCGTGCCAGGATCCGGGCGGCGGGGTCGGCGGGCTCGTCGGGGTCGGCCTGGGTGCGGCCGGCCTCGTCCAGCCCGGCCCAGGCCTGATCCCATAGTTCCTCGCATTCGGCGGGGGTGTAGGCGCCGGCGTCGGCCAGGTGGTCGAGCATCAGCCGCCATCCGGTGGCCAGGTGGGCGAGCGCCTCGGCGGTCCGTTCGTCATGCCCGGCTTCGGTCCAGGTCTGCGCGTACCCGGCGGCCAGCTCCTCGGCCCGGGCCAGGACCTGGTCCCGCTGCCCGGCCTGCCAGCAGATGAACGAGGCCATCGTGGCGGCGCGGCCGTACCGTGATTCCCGCCGCCACAGCTCTACCCGGGTATCGCGGCTGATCGCCCCGGGCGTGAACGGGACGAGCAGGGTCCGTTGCGCCGCCGATGCGGTCGACGGGCCGACCTCGGCGGACACGATCAGCGACCCGCGCGGCGGGGTCGGGCGCTGCAGCTCGGCGTCCCGGTCGAGCCGGTCCCGGGTCTCCCCGTTGTACTGCAGCCGGACGATGCTGGCGACCCGTTCGGCTGCGGAGCGCAGCGACCGGTCGGGGGCGGCGTCATCGGCGAGCAGCAGCGTGTCCCGGGTCAGGTGCATCAGCTTGGCCGCCGCGTTCCCGGTCGCGCCGCGTTCCGACAGCGACAGGACCGACTCGTCGAACGGCAGGCCCGGGGCGAAGTGGTGCAGTGCCACCTTGGCCATGGAGGTCTTGTAGGCGGCGGGCGGCCCGGTCAGCGTCACCGGCGGTCCCATGCGGGACACCGCCGCGCGGTAGGCCAGCCCGGCCAGCGGCGCGCCGATCCGGGCGGGCAGCGCTGTCACCAGCCCCACCGAGTGACTGGCCGCCGCGCGGAGCTCGGCGGCGCCGCCCGGCGGCGGCGGGAGGTCGTAGTGCTCGAGCTTGGACGGCAGGTCCGCCGCGACCTCGGCGGGCCCGTCCGGGCCGAGCGCCCCGCCGGCGTGCACGTACAGCCAGCTGCCGTCGCCGCCCCGGATCCAGCCTGGCGCGCCGTGCACCGCGGTGACCGTGGTGGCGGGGCTGGTGGTCCGGATCGCGTCCCGGACCCGGGCGATGCCGTTGCGGCTGGATTCGTAGGTGACCCCGGGCCAGGGCAGGTCGTGCAGCCAGTCGCCGGAATCCCAGGCTTTGCGGGACACGCTGATTTCCCGCTGGTCGCCGGGGTGACCGGGATGCTCGAGGCGCAGCAGGTAGCCGGTGGTCGCCGGCGCCTGGCCGGCGTCCAGGATCTTCTGGTCGACCCGGACGATCTGGGTGGCGCAGCCGAGGACCACGTCGAAGCTTTCGGTCCCGCCGCGGTCGGTCGTGACCCTGACCAGTTCCCCGTGCCGCAGCATGTACCGGGTCCGCCGGTTCGGCTGGGCGTCGCCGTCCAGCCCGCCGCCCCCGCCGCCCCCGCCGCCGGGGCCGCCGCCGATGCGGACCAGCCGCAGCCTGTCCCGCCCTGCGCTGCCGGCTGTGTCTCCCGCAGGACCGGTTTCGGCCGGCTCATCGGGTTCAGGCGGCAGCGGGAGGGCGACGGCCTCGAAATCGGCCACGGCATGCCCCGCGGCCAGGTGGTCGAACGCGTCCTTGCCTGTCCTGGCGCGCACAACCCTGACCGACGCGGCTACCCCGGCCAGGGCCGCGAGCAGGGCACGGGTGCGCTTCCGCCCGGCGGGTTCGGTCATTTTCCCGGTCACGGGGTTAACCTGCGGCGGGTCGTTGTCCTCGACGATCACCACGTGCGCGCCCCGAAGGGCCTCCGCGTACTCCGGTCGCCACGACCTGGCCCCGCTGGCGTTCGTGGTGGCCGCCGCTTCATAGCCGGTGGCTCCGAAATGGAAGGCGAGCGCGTCGGCGTCTTTCTCGCCCTCTGGCAGCCACACCTCATGGCCGGCTTCGATCGCGGCAATGACATCCGGCAGGCGGTACAGCACCCTGCGGGCCGGGGCGTCCTTACCCCATCCCGACTCGTGGACCACCGTGAGGCCGTTTCGCTTCTCGGTGCACGGGTCCCGGGTGCACTGCCCGGTCCAGTGCCTTTGCCAGAACCTTTTCGCGTAGCCGTGCTCGTGCCCGCGCTGCTCGCGGACCACCTTGCCCAGGGGATCGCCGTGCTCGTCGGTGTAGATGTACTCGGCGGTGACGGCCCAGCGGCCCGTTGCCCTGCCGAGCAGATCCTTCTTCCGCGGCCGCGGCGCCGCGGCGGCCGCGGGCCGCGGCCGCACGGGCTGACGCCTAGGTGCCCGGCGGCCGGGGCTGTCGCTTCTCGCCCGGGGCTCGTCGAACAGGTCGTCCTCGGTCAACCCGATCGCTGCCAGCACCGCGGACGGGTCGCTGCGCTTGCCGCCGGTGCCGTCGGTGCAGCCGACGAAGCAGTGCAGCAGGGTCTTGCCGTTGCTCCACGTCACGCTCAGGCTCGGTTCCCGGTCTTCGTGGGCCGGGCACTGCGCTTTCGCCTGGTGGGGGCCGCCGCGGCGCACCGCATGGCCGCCAGATTCGAGCGCGCTGAGGACACGCTCGAAGCTGACGCCATGCTCGACGGCGACTGCGGTCAACGGCTACCCTTCCACTAGCGCTTACAGGCGAAAAAGGCGCAAAATCCCCACTCCGGGCGGCGATTGCGTCGCCCGGGTGATCGGGATTGTGCTGGGAGGCCGCACGGACCGGGCCATGGTGAATGTGGCCTCCCAGCCTGGTTTTCAGGTCCTCGCGACCGCCCCCTCCCCCGTGCCTGGTGCGGGCGTTCCCGGCCAGCTGTCCCCCGGGATCATCTGGCGGGCGGTCATCACAGCGACCGGCCGGAAAGTGCCTCCCGCGACCGCTGCGAGCCGCGGTTCCATGCCGTGCAGCCGCCGCCCGTTGAGAGGGCAGGCAGCTGCAGGGTGCCCGAGACGGCCGCGAGTCAGCTCCGGCGTGCCCGGCTCACCGGGTCCAGGTGCCGGTTTCGCGCGGGCCGGGAGATGTGCCGTTGCGCTCACTGTCGTCTCCTTCCTGTCTCGAGGGCACCAGCCCGGCCGGTCGGTCGCCGGGCGCAATCTGGGCACTGGATAAGCGGAAGGAAGGACGCGACGCGCCGCGAGAATGTACGCGCGCAGTCGTGGCGCGAAAACGGCACAACCTGATACAGTCATGCCGTAGCTCCCCTCCAGGAGTACGAAAACCAAAGCTCCTGAGTGGAGCCGGGACTTCCAGGATGCCCCCGCAGGTTGGCCGCCAGCCGGGGGCTTCCGCTTATCTTGGCTCGGGCATGGATCAGCTGGCTTTCCGCATCGCCTCCTGCCTGGAGTACCGGTCGGCGAGAATCTCCGCGAGGCGGTCTCCCAGCGCAACTCCGTGCGCTTCGGCATCCTGCCTCAGGAGATCTACAAGAGGGCCGGGAAGCACGGCGTGAAGTTGCTTCCTTAGTCCGGGCTTGCGCGGCCGTCCAGGCCTGCGGCCTCCGTGTTGCGGGTCGCTCATGTGCCCCTATATTTCCCGTACACGAAATAGCAGCGCAAGCACTTCCGGCCGGCCGGCGTGTCGCAATGAGGTCACGGCGGCACAACAACCGGTTCACGGCCGCATCCAGCCCATGAAATTGGCAGCTGTCCCCGCACACGCGGGTCACGCGGCGTCTCCGAGGATCTCCGCGATCGCGCCGCCGAAGTCGACGTGCCGCCATTCCTGCCCGGCCGGGACGAGGTCGACGGTGTCGCGCAGGAACCTGGCTACCGCGGTGTCGCACAGCCCGAACTCCAGCGGCCCGTCGGCGCCGGGCACGGTGAGCGAGAGCAGCGCGTGCGGCGCGCCGCGGAAGTGCTGCAGCCGGGCCCGCACGAGGTCCTCCCCCGACGGCTGGCCGGCCAGCGCCTCGAGCAGGATGTCCCGGGCGAACACCACCTCGCCGGCCTCGGGACCCGTCTCGGAGAGCTTCACCTCATACGGCTGCCGAGGGTCGTACGACAACTCCATGTAGCCGCCGCGGGCAAGCCTGCCCTCACTCACCGGCCGGGCCTGGACCCGGGCCCGGACTATCGCACCCGCGCCGATCATGCCGCAGGCCTCAGCTGCTCGCGGCTGGCGTGACGGGCATGCCGCTGCCTGGGGACGGCGAGGGCGGCCCACACGATCTTCCAGTCCGCTTCACGGAACCAGCCGAGCTGCTCGGCCAGGGCAGCAGAGATCATCAGCCCGCGGCCGCTTTCCGCGCAGCCCGGCACCCGGCGCGGCGGCCGCGGTGGCGCGGCGGGATTGTTGTCGCCAACCTGGATCGTGACGTGCCGTTCGGTACGGGAGACGTGGACCAGGATTTCGGCGGTAACCCCGGCGGCCATGATGCTCTGGCGGACCGCGTTAGCGGCGAGCTCGTCGGCGATCAGGCCGCCGTCGTCGGCGAGCACGGCAAGGCCCCACTCGCTGAGCACTGTGGTGACCAGGCGCCGCGCTAGCCGGACCGACGCCGGATCCGCCGGGTAGACATGACCAGCGTGTTTCCCCGGCCGCTGGTGGGCGTAGTGCGCTGGCTGGGCGTGCCGTAGCGTGGACATGATCGGTCTCCTTCACAGGTGACTCGGTTACTGTCCCCGGGCCGGGGGGTCCGCCAAGATCAGACCCGGCCCGGGGGCGGCTTTGCGTTCTTAACTTGTTCTCGGGCCTGCGCTCAGCTGCCCGCCTGCTCACCAGGATCCCCTGGGCTGGCTGCGGCCCCGGTCAAGCAGGAGACGGGTGCCGAGCCTCGGGACAAGGCCGGTGGCACCGCACTTGAGGCAGAAGCTGCGCGCGTAAGTGAACACGAATCCGCCGCTGACCTTGCCGGTGCCGCCGCACCGGCGGCACATCACATGCGGGTGCAGGTAAAGCGAGACCACGTAGGCGATGACGACCACCGTGCCCAGCAGGAACAGTCCGAGGATCAGGCTGAAGTCCAGGTGCGGCACGGGCAGCTGGCTGCCGGCCGCCTTGGCCAGCCTTACGGAAAGTCCCGGCGTTCCCTTCGCGGACGGCATCGTCATGTATCCGAGAGTGAGATATGCGTTACATTGCGCGGAAGGTGACACTTACTTGTCACCCTGGTTGTCACCGCCGCTCGTCGCGGTGGTGACGCAGACTGGGGGTACGGACTATCCCACTGGCTTCGAGAAGGGCAATGGGGATGGATGATCGGCCTAGGTGGGCACAGCGACTGACGGCTGAACGCGAAGCACGCGGCTGGTCCCAGCTGGACACCGTCCGCGCTATTCGCGCACATTCCCCCCGGCCACTGCCCGACGACAAGAATCTCCTCAGAAGCTGGAAACGATGGGAAAGCGGTGCCACGCAGCCGGATGCCACGTACCAGAGCCTGATCGCGGCGACCTTCAGCACCGTTGCGGCGGCGATCTGGCCGGTGACAGGCCGCAGCCGGGGCCACTCGGCGGAGCTTGTCGAAGCAACGGGGCTGAGCACCCTGGACGTTGTCACGAGGTTGCGTGCGTCGGCGGTTGACCAGCCGATGATCGACGCGCTGCGGATAACGGCAGACCAGCTGTGCACCGATTACCCCCATCTGCCAGCGCAGCAGCTGCTCACCGAGGGACGCGCGTGGTTGCATCGCATCTCGAGCCTGCTCAGCAGCCAACTGACCCTTGCCCAGCACCGTGAGGTCCTTGTCACCGCAGGCTGGCTCGCGCTCCTGGTCGGTTGCGTGGAACACGACACCGGAGATCGCCGCGCCGCGGAGGCGACCAGGCAGGCAGCCATGTCGCTGGGAGCAGAAGCAGACCATCCGGAGATCCAGGGCTGGGCATGCGAAATGCGTGCCTGGTTTGACCTCACCCGCGGTGATTACCCCGGAGTCATAGCCGCCTCCGACGAAGGCATCGACTTGGCGGGCAGCAGCGGTGTTTCGGTACAACTGTTCGCCCAGAAGGCAAAGGCATGGGCCCGTCTCGGCGACCGGAGGATGGCCTGGGTCGCCCTGGAGGAAGGCCGTAAGCGACTGGAACTGCAGCCTCGGCCGGGCGACATCGACCACCACTTCGTCGTAGACCCCGCCAAGTTCGACTTTTACGGGATGGACGTCTACAACGTCCTGGGAGAGAACGCCCTGGCCGCAACCTATGCCGGCGAGGTCATTCAGGCCAGCACCGGCAGCGACGGTATCCCACGAGCCCCGATGCGCATCGCCGAGGCGCTCATCGCCCAAGGCGTCGTAGCGGCTCGCGAAGGGGAGATCGAGCAGGCGGTGGCGCTGGGCCGGGCGGCTCTCACCGGCGATCGGAGATCGCTGCCGTCGCTGCTCCTGGTGTCCAGGGCCCTCGCTGCAATCCTCGACGACCGTTACCCGGGCGAACCCGAGGTCCGGGGATACCTCGACGAGATACGGGCACTCAAGGCCAGCTGAAGTCCCCCGCTTCGCCCGCGAAGTCTGGCACATCGAATCTCCCAGCGGACTGGATCGCCGCCGTTTACCCTCAATGTCCGCGGCCCTCGTCACCGCGGGGCCCGGTATCCCGTTCATCGAACGCCTCATTCGCTTGGGGTGGGCACCGGCCGGGCGGCGACCCGGCCCTGTGCTTCCCAGCATTGGGACGCGGGAATGACCGATCCATAGGCTGGATGAGGCCAGATGTTCTGGCCTCATAGGCGTCATGAGGCTCGGGTCGGCTGGTCGAACCTTCTTAGTGCTCACATGAGTGCTCGCGAGCGGCATCGACTTCCCGTGGCCCAGATCAGACGCCAGTTGGCCGATGACAAGACTGTTGCCGGACATAACAGTTTTGTCGTTAGCGCCCCGTCTTCCGACCTCTGGGACCCGGGTGGTGAGCGCCATTGGTTTCCTCCGGACCAGGCAGAGTCTCGATCTGTATCGCTTGGTATCACTCTGAATTGTTGGGTATCGTCATGTCAAGGGAACACGTTGACGCTTCTACCAGCGTGGTGGAACATGCTGAGTGAGTCTGGATCATTTCGTATCAAGGAGCCAGCATGAAACTCATCGTCCGCAGCGGCTGCGAGGACGGGAACTGCCCGAAGATCTCCGACGTGGTGGATGGCGTCGGTGACATGGTCGCCGTCCAGGGGTCCACCGCGCAGGCCGTGCAGGGCGTCCCGGGCCACGAGTCGGTCGTTCTCATCCCGCGTCAGGTCGTCCTCGAATACGCCGACAAGTTCCGAGCGGAGGCCACGCATGACGCCTGAGGAATTCAACGACTGCTTCGACCGGTTCCGGACCTCGGCATGGCGCCTCGAGGCACGCCAGCAATACACATCGCCGGGAGAAGACGACCGGATCAAGGCATGGCGCGAAGGACGGCCGCGGCCGGAGCGGTCCGTGCGGACAAGCCCGTGGCTGCGTAGGGTCGCGGTGACGACAGCGGAGGGGAAGCAGTGGGGCCGCGTGCACGTGGTCCGGCACCCGCTCAGCGAGTACCTGCGCTATGAGATGTTCGGCTACGTCGAGAGCGCGGCGGCCGGGGAGGAGATCCGTATCGCCGACCAGGCCGCAAGTCCCGCCCTGGAGGCCCTGGGTCCGGACTTCTGGCTGTTCGACGGCGGGACGGAGCACGCGTTCGCGGTGCTGATGCACTACGACGATGACGGCCGTCTTACTGAGTACGAGCCCGTCAGCGCGGCGGCCGCGCTGGGCGAGTGCTACCGGATCCGGGACCTGGTGCTGGCGCGTTCGGTTCCGCTGAATGCCTACCTCGCGTCCGCCAGGGCGGACGCACTGGGGCGGGTTGCTTGAACCAGGCAGACGAGGCCGGAATCTCCTATGCGCAACGGCGGCGCCTGGGAGCCGAGCTATCGCGCCGCCGCCGCCTGGCCGGCATATCCGGCCGTGATATGGCCCGCTACATCAGGGCCAGCCAGGCGCACGTGTCCCGCGTGGAAGCCGGTAAGGCAGTGCCCACGCTTCCCCAGGTGCGAGCGTGGGCAGACGCCGCCGAGGTCAGCGAAGACGCGCGCTCGGCCCTGGTCGCTCTGACCGAAGCGGCGCTGAACGAGTTCGACTCGTGGCAGGACCGGGACGGGACGCAGCTCGCCGCCATGCAGCGGGATGTCGCGGGCATGGAGGCAGAGGCTGGGCTGAGCCGTCACTTCCAGCCCGCGATGGTGCCCGGCCTGCTTCAGACCGCAGAGTACGCGCAGCGCGTCCTGGCCATCACCGACGTCCACGGCTGGGGGGACCACGCGGCCGCCGTTGCAGCCCGCCTCGAACGCCAGCAAGTCCTCCTCAAGCCAGGTCGGCGGTTCGAGTTCCTCCTGACCGAGGCCGCGCTCCGGCTCCGCATCGGTCCCCCGCACGTCATGCAAGGCCAGACCACCCGCATCAGGACCGTGATGAGCCTGGCCAACGTGAACCTCGGCATCGTGCCGCTCGTCGCGGACGCAAAAGTCATTCCCTGGTGCTCCTTTCACCTGTACGACGACCTCCCCGACGGGCAGGAGGCGTTCGTCGCCCTGGAGCTTCCTCACGGTCGGCTGACGGTAAGCGACCCGGCCGCGGTGGCCGTATACGCCGGGCAACTGGACGCCATCCGGCAGGCCGCCGTGCATGGGGCCGACGCCGAGCACCTGCTGGACGTTGTCGATGCCTCGTAGGCCGCCGCGGTGGCTCTCGCTCGCGGCAGCCGTACTCGCTGCTGTCGGCACGGCGAGCGCCGCCTACCAGGAGGCAGCCGAGGCGCTCGACCGGAAGCGCTACCCGCCGCCCGGCCGGATGGTCGATGTCGGCGGCAGGTTCCTGCACCTTATCGACATAGGCATCGGCTCCCCCGCCGTGGTCATCATCCAGGCACTCGGTGCGAACAGCCTCGATTTCCTCGGGTTCTACCGCGAGCTCGCGGCATCCGGAATGCGCGTCATCGTGTACGACCGTGCCGGGCTCGGCTGGAGCAAGGCCCCCGCCCCCGGGCGGCGGACGCACGACGATATGGCCCGAGAACTGCACGGCCTGCTGACCGCCGCGAAGATCGCCCCGCCGTACGTGCTGGTCGGGCACTCGTTCGGGGGCATCATCGCCCGCCGGTTCGCTGCCAGGTATCCCGGTGACGCCGCGGGCATCGTGCTGATCGACTCATCCCACGAAGACCAGGTGCGGCGGTTCATAGAAGCTGAAGGGCCTTGGGGCAATCCCCCGCTTACCACGGCCTGGCGCGTCCTGAAAGCGGCAGCCTGTCCCCTCGGGCTGCGAAGGCTGCTGTCCAGGAAGCCCAGCCTCACCGCGGCTCCCCAGGACGATGGCGCGGCCCGCGCCATCGGGCTGACTGCGCGGGGCCGCCGCGCCGACATCCGCGAGATGCTACTCTCGGCCCGCCTCCATGGCAGCCCGCCGGACCTCGGCTCCTTGCCGCTGACTGTTCTGACCGCCGCCGGCAGGGACCCGACCTGGAATGATCTGCAGGCGGAACTGGCCACCACCTCCACGGCAAGCATCCACATCGTTGCGGAGTATGGCTGGCACTTTCTCCAGCAAGACAATCCGGACTTCGTTAGCGCCGCCATCCGGGACATGGTTAGCCAGGTGGCAAGAGACCATCGATCTCTGCACCCCAGCTGCGAGAACCCCCACGCAGCGGGCGGTCGCGGCATTCGTTAGGCCTCTACCGGCGCGGATTGCACGCGGAATGACGTTGGTGGGTCATACGATGGTTTCGTTCCATCACAGGGAGTACGCGGCCCTCCCGGCAACTGGTTGAGTCTCTTATGGGAGGGAGACGTGGGCCAGCAGCGTAAGGTCTTGACTCCCGAGCGGTCGTCGCTGGACCTGCTTGGCGCGGAGTTGCGCGCGAACAGGGATCGAAAGCAGCTTTCGCTTGCGGGTCTAGCTGTCCGGGTCCGGTATAACGCCGGTTACCTCGGAAGGGTCGAGCGGGGTGTCCAGCTCCCGACGCTGGATCTGATGAAGGCCTGCGATGCCGAGCTTGAGGCCGATGGTGAGCTTGTCCGCCTGTGGCGGCTGGCAGACCATGACCGTCAGCGCAAGGCTGGCGGTGAGGCCAGCTCGCTTCTCCATGAGGTCAGTTTCCCGGCTCCGGGAGCAGGTCGGCATGGCCTGTCGGCTGTCACCGCCGTCACGGGAGGAAGTGCCGGTGCCGACTTCCGGTTGGCTGGTGCCGATTCGCTATACGCCGAGGGGTTCGGCGAGTCCGTGGCCGCGGTAAGCCACCTGGTCGGCCGTGCCCTCGGGCGGGTTCCCGGCGGGGTCGCGGGGCCAGCTAATCCTGAACTTTGGCGCGAGGTGACGATCCGGTGGTTCACCGACCCGGACGACGAGGCCGGGTCGCTGCTCGGGAACGGGGTGGCGGCGGGGACCGAGATCGTCAGGGCCGCTACGGAGATGTTTTCCGGGTACGATTACCGGTTCGGCGGGGGTCGGTCCCGGCTGCTGATCGCGCAGGTTCTCGACGTCGAAGTGCTGCCGACCCTCAGGCAGGTCACGCCGGGCTCGCAGGCGGTGGCTGAGTACCTGAGCGAGGTCGGTGCGATGCTGCGGCTGGCAGCGTGGACGGCATATGACATCGGCGAGCACGGGCTGGCGCAGGCCTATTTTGCGCAGGCGCTGCGGCTGGCCAAGGCTGCAGGCAACCGCCTTCTGGGCGGCCGGATTCTCGCGGGTATGAGCCACCAGGCGAATTTCCTGGGCTACTACCAGCGTGCCGTCGAACTGGCGCGGGCGGCCCGTGAGGGCTTTCGCGGGCAGGGCACCCCGACCGCGATGGCGCTGTCCTGGGCGATGGAGGCGCGAGCCCAGGCTTCACTTCGTCGGCAGCGCGAGTGTCTGAACGCGATCGGGCAGGCGGAGCAATGGCTGGCCCGGACAGACCCGGGCAGCGAGCCGCCATGGCTTCTCTACTTCGACGACGCCGAGCTGCACGCAGAGTTTGCGCACTGCTTCCGGGACCTCGGCGACCCGGAAAAAGCCTGCCGGCACGCGGAATTGTCGATCCAGACGTCCAAGAGCCTGTATGTTCGCAGCCTCTCGTTCTGCCGCACTGTCCAGGCCACCGGCCATCTCCTGAACGGGGACATCGACCAAGCCGCCGCCCTTGCGTCAGCCGTGGTGGACACCGCCGCCGAGCAGGTCCGCTCGCACCGGGTGCTCGCCTATCTCAGCGACTTCGGAGCGCGTCTGGAGCAGTACCCGCATGCGGGCCCGGCGCGGGAGTTCAGGGAGTATGCGACCGAGCGCCTTGGGAATGCCAGCTAGTTACCGTATGTCGGGATGATGGCTGTGCCTATCCAGGCTAAGACTGTGGGCATGGGATCCGCCCAGGACCCGGTCAGAGAGCTCGCCAGCCCTGGGGTAGATGGCCGGCGCGCAGGTCAGCCATCCGCTTGCGCAGCTCCGCCGCATGGTCCGCCGACTGGCCGGCCTTCAAGAGCAGCCAGCTGGTCATGCTCAGCGCGCGGACAGTGACCAGCACCGGGTAACCCGGCCACTGGGTGATGTCGAATCCGTCGTACGCCGCGACGCATTCGGCGTACTCGTCTTGGCTGATCCAGCCGAACGGCTGGTAGCGCATGGCCAGGACTCCCAGATCCCATTCCCGCGGGCCCCACGCGCAGGCCTCGAGGTCGAGCAGTACCACAGTTCCGGACCGGTCGCGTAGCGCGTTCTGCTCGTGCGCGTCAGCGTGAATCACACCGGGAGGAAGTGTGAACTCGAGGTTCACCCACCGTTCCCGCAGCTCTGCGCAGCTGTCCCGCAGGAAGCAGGCGTCCGGGTCGGCACCGGCTGTTCCCAGGCGCTGCGTCGTGTGCTGGAACGGGTCGAACAGGGGCAGCGTCAACGCTGAAGGTTGCGGCAGTTGGTGTAGCCCGTGAAGCAGGCGCATGATGTCGGGCACCCTGGCCGGGTCTGCGTGGGTGTCGATCAGCTTCCAGAATGTGACGATCCGACCGTCGACTTGCAGCGGCTGCCTTATGTCCTCGGCGACTCGACCGGCCGGGAAGCCGTTGCCTGCGAGCCACCGGGCGACCGCGAGTTCTTTCTGGACGACGTCCAGGTGGCCGGGAGCGATTCTGACCATGACCGGGCGGGAGGCGAGCCGAAAGTTGGCGTTCGTGCCGTGGCGTATCAGGCTGGCCCCGACTGGATCCAGCCCGGCAATCTCACACGCCGAGACCAGTGTGTCAGTAGCGGAATCAGTGGTGAAGGAGACGGGGGTGCTGGTCGCATGGGCCATATCCACCAGCCTACGACGGGCGATGTGAGAGGGTGCAGGCGCGCGCGGCGTGCAGGCCGCGCGCCTCGGCGGACCGGGACGATGTCCGGTCGGTGCGGAGAGGCGCGCACACCACCCGCTGCCAGACAGGCGCGGCAGGCTGAACGTGCGGGCCTGCAAGAATAAAGTTCTCGGTGATGGATGTTATCCGCAAAGACGTGATAGTTGTCGGTCTTGGTGCGTTCGGCTCCGCTGCCCTGTGGCGGCTGGCTGAGAGGGGCGTGTCGGTTGCCGGCGTAGACCGGTACGGCATCGGCCACAATCTCGGCTCCTCGCACGGGCTGACCAGGCTGTTCCGCGTCGCCTGCCAGGAACATCCCGGCCTCCCCGCGATCGCGCGCAAGTCACTCGAACTGTGGACCGGGCTCGGCGAGCAGGATGGAGAGCAGCTCGTACTCCAGACGGGCTGCCTGAGCGCGGGAGCGCCAGACAGCCGCCCGGTGAAGGGCACGCTCGCAGCGGCCGCTGCGAGCGGCGTCCCGGTCACCGAGATCAGCCCCAGCGACCTGGCAGCGCGCCAGCCGCAGTACGCCGGGCTTAGCCCAGCGGAGGTGGGCGTATGGGATCCGGGCGGCGGTATCTGCTTTCCCGAGCGCAACGTCCGTGCTCACATCCAAGCGGCACGGCGGCGCGGTGCTGAGATCTACCCGGACACGATGGTGCTCAGCATCAAGGAAGGCCCGGACGGCGTGACCGTGCTGACCCCTACGGCCGAGTTCCGGGCGCCGCGGGTGGTGGTTGCCGCTGGCGCCTGGCTTGGCAAGCTCGTACCTGGCCTCCCGCTCGCACCGCGCCGGACACCGCAGTACTGGTTCCGCCCCCAGAACCCGGAATCTGATGACTTCAGCCTCACCAGGTTCCCCGCGTTCATCTGGGAGCGCTCCAACGGCGACCACCTGTGGGGACATGGGTCAGGCGACGGGTTCGGAGTCAAGGTAGGCCTCGGAGGTCTAAGCGGCCGCCGGTAGACCCCGACCAGATTGACCGTTACATCCACCCTGACAGCGATATCGATCCTGTTGCGGGGAGTGTGGCACGCGCCTTTCCAGGACTCGATCCGCGCCCGGCGAAGGTCATCACGTGCGTGATCACTAGCTCGCCTGACGACCAGTTCCTCGTGGGCCGGCTGAGCGGTGACCCACGTGTTGTCGTCGCAGGCGGGGACAGTGGCCATGGGTTCAAGCATTCGGCCGGCATCGGTGAGCTGCTGGCACAGATATCCATCGGCGAGCGACCGTACTGCGATGCGCATTTCATGGACCCCGCGCGATTTGCCTGAACAGACCGTGCCTGGCTTCGACGTGAACGACGCGGCCAGCCGACCCATGACCGCTTCCGGCCAGCTGGGCATCGGCAAACCGTTTGCGGGGTCGGCGACGCCCGGACATTCTGGGGACCGATCCGATCCGGGGATCCAGCTCGGCCACTATCGCGGCCTGACCCCGACGGTGTCATTTGAACCGGCCGCGCCGCGTGGCCGTTCACCCGCATAGAGGTTCGCTTGCATTAGGCCCGGGGGCGCGTCTACGCATGCGGGGAGAGACCTATGCCCTCCGGCCGGCCGGCGCTTCAGGAGACCGCGCACGGTGCCAGGCACGCGCGTTCGCGGCCCACGCCGCCGAGGCGCTCCGTTGTTTGGGTGGTCCTGCTGCTTGTCGTCGGCGCGGTGGCTTTCTCGCCTAGCCCGATCGGCGTTTTCGCCTCGGCGGTCGCCGCGACGCACCCGGGTGCCGCCCGGATCACGGTCGACCTGGTCTTCGGGCTGCTTGATCTTGCCGCCTACATGCTGCTGGTTCCCAGGCGGTACGGCGCCTCTGCTCGGATCCCGGAGGGGTTGCCTGGATCGAACGCCTCGGTGCGGTCGGCCGCACCGTCCGGGGAAGCTGGCATCGCCTGGGCTCCCGGGGGCGCCGAAGGATTGTTTCGCGGGTATGTGACCTTGGCGTTCGCGGCCGCTCCCGTCGTCTTCGGAATCTGCGTGGCCGGCGTCCTGGACGCCGGCCACGTCAGCATCTGGTGGCTGATTGCCCTTGTCCTGGGATGGGCCGTCGTGGCGTTTTCCGTCGGCATGCGGGCGCACCAGCCTGCGGGCAGGCCGGGAGCTTTGGCCAGCGGCCCGTCGGCCGTGTCGTCCCGGCCCCCTCCCCCGTGATCCGCCGCGTCATGTCCGGGGGAGGCGGCTGCCTGCTGCGGGCGAGCCAGCTTACCGGTCCGCGCGGCCTGGTCTCGCGGTCGAGGCGGCGGCGCATGGGGCCTGTAATCAGCCGGGCTGAACCGCGTCCTTGCAGCTGCCCGTCCACGGTGGTGAGGGCGTTCTCCGGACCTTTCGCACGTGGGGCTCTTCCGGGGGCAAAGGAACTCAATGTGGCCGTTGTTCGGGGGTTGCCTGGCCTGTTTTCGGTGGGTGTGCCGTCCGCGCAGGCGGCGGGCGGCCTTACGCCTTCCGAGATCTTCATCGCGGTGATCGCCTTCGGGCTGGTACTGCTCGTCGGCTATCGCGTGTCTCTGGGGTTGCGCCCGCACCACATTTGCCACCGGTGTGGCGGCACCGGGAAGGTATCCGGGACCGTATTTTTCTGGTCGCGCGGCTTCTGCATGAAATGCGGAGGAACAGGCCTGGTTCCCAGGCTCGGCACGCGGTTGCTGGACGCGCTGGCCAGAAGGCAGCGGCCACCATGGGTTCCCCCCACTGACTTCCCCGACCAGATCGAGCCAGGGCCTTACGAGCAAGACCCGCGGCGCCGCGACGGGGCCGCCGGCGATCCGCAGTGGCCCCCGACACCTGGTTCTTGGCCGCCACCCGGGGGCGGCTGGCCGCCTGCCTGAATCCACCCAGGCCTGACGGGGTTTCGCTCATCTGCGGGAGTCTCCCCCGCAGCTGGGCGGCGCGCTGCCGGCCGCCGTCTGGCCCTCACCAGGCAGGTCCATGATGCCCAGGCTGCCACGCCGGGAGCTTGCGCCGCCTGTGATCAAGATAGACGTATCAAGTTTAATATGCCAAACTGGCGTGATAAGCATGTTTTGATCCTAGTCTGGCGAGACGGAAGGTGGAGCCAGGTGAGCGGTGGTATCACGCAACTGGCGTCGCGGCGGTCCGAGCTGAGGCTGGCATCGAGCGCAGGGGCCCTGGCTCCTGCTCCCAGTCGGCACCCCCGGGCCCGCGACGGCGGTGTTCGCGACGGCAGGTGCCTGGGCAGCCGCGGGTACACGGACATCCGGGGGCCCGCCTACGGGCTGGGGCAGCCGACGGAGCGTTGCTCACCGCCGGGGTTGCGGATCGCCGTCCTCGGCCCCCTGGTCGTCGACGGCGCGGCCGGGTTCCTCCAGCCGCGGCAGGCTGAGCTCGTGGTCGCGCTCGCGTTCGCGGGCCCGGCGGGCCGGACGGGCGACTCGCTGCGCGGCATGCTTGGCGCCGACCCTGACCACCCCAAGCCACCGGACTCGCTCCGGCAGATCATTGCCCGCACCAGGCAGAGGCTGGGGACTTCCCCCGGCGGCGGCGACTACATCGTGCACGACGGCGGCGCCCGGTACTTCCTCGACCCGGCGGCATCCCTGGACTGGCACGAGTTCCTCAGCCTGGCCCGCCGCGGCCAGGCAGCACGTGACCCGCGGCTGCTGCAGGACGCCCTGGCGCTGCTGCGGGGCCAGCCACTCGACGGACTCGACTACTGGTGGCTGGACACGACCCTGATCGAATCCATCCGGTCGGAGATAGCCACCGCCAGCGGGCTGCTCGCCGAGCTCGCCCTCGAGGCGGGCGACCCGGTGACGGCCCGCCGCGCGATCCTGTCCGGGATGGCGGCCGAGCCCTCAGCCGAGCGGCTGTGGCGCCTGCTGATGATCGCCGAGGCCGCCGCCGGGAACGCCGCGGGTGTCCACCGGACATGGCTGGGCTGCCTGGCCGCCATCGCGGACATCACCCCCGGCGGGGAACCGCACGCCGACACGACCGCGGTGTACCTCGAGCTGACCGGCAGGTGCACCGTCCCGGCATCTGTGTCTCGTCCCCGGCAGCGCGCGGCGGCACTGGAGGTCCTGACGGTGGTGCAGCGGCGCCGCCTTGGCCGGGCCGCCGGGTGAGCTGCCCGCGCTACCCGGGCCAGCGGAGCCGGCCCTTGGGGTAGGCGCTGCTCACCCAGGGCAAGGCGAGCGCCTCGGCGGGCCAGTGCCGGCCGACGAGGGATGCCATGATCGGCTCGGCATCGTTCTGGCTGACGCGCCTGACCTGGCAGTCGGCTCCGTCCCGGGCTTCTTCGACCAGGATCGGGGTCCACTGCCAGCACGGTTCCCAGGTGAGGATCTGCCCGATATCGGGAAAATCATGGTCGCTGCGGGTCCGCTGCCGGATGACGGCGAACGGCCCCTTCGGGCCAGGATCGTAGGGGTGGGTGCTGCACGCGTAGTAGGTGGCGGTGACGGTGATGTCCGGGGCCAGGTCCGCGTAGCAGTCGTCACACAGCAGGCGGGCCCAGTTCCCGTTAATGGTGGCAGCCCAGGTGTCGAAGTAGCCGCTCCAGCCGCACCGCGGGCAGTCGTCGGTGAATCGCCGGGCCAGGCGATGCCGCCGCAGCGGCCCGCGCGGCGGCTCACTGCCGACTACCAGGCTCGGGATCCGGGCCCGGCGTTCTGCGTCGTCGGCCTGCTGGCCGGCGGCCAGGCGGGTGCAGCCGGTGCGGTGCCCGAGCTCGACGTGGATCGGTCGGCCGAACGGGGCCACGTCGACGACCTGGCGAGCGCAGTCCGGGCAAGGCCAGGCTAGCGGGGCGATCCGCTGGCCGTCGCCGGCGGCGGCGCTGACCGCGTGCTGGACGTCGCGGAAGAGGTGAACGGCGGCCGCGGGCCTGGTTTCGTCGGCCGGGTCGCCGGTCAGCCGTGACGGAGCGCACGCTTCGGCGATTTCCCGCCACCCGAGCCCGCCCGCGCGGACCTCGGCCGCCGCGCGGACCATGTCGACGGCCGACAGCGGCTCCTGGTTCCTGAAGTAGGCAGCCAAGATGCCGAGCGGCCCGTTCATCGCGCTCCCCCATGGCGAGGTGCTTCTTGCCCTGGGTTACGGCTACTGCCCCGCCGCGGTTCGGCCTGGCGGTCTTACGGTGCCGTTACGGCCGCCTGGCCGGGCCGGTCATGAAGCGGTGAGCGCGAGTTCCCCGGTGATCGCTGCGGCCTGCTCGAGGATGGCGATGACTTCCGTTCCGCTGCGGTACCTCAGCGCCGGGTCGTATTCCTCCCAGGCCGCCACGACGGCGGGCAGGTAGGCGCCGCCGGAGGCGATCCGGCCGCTCATGTACAGGTAGCCGGCCAGCTGTGCGTGCAGGGCTGCGCAGGGCGGGGTGTGGCGGCCGGATGGGTCGCAGCTGGTGACCGCGCACAGCGCGGTGCTGAGGCTGTAACCCGGCTCGTCGCCGGCCGGGGCCCAGGGCTTGTATCCACGGTGGCTGATGAGCCCGGCGGCCTCTCGGAAGAGTTCGGCGGCCTTGAGCAGAGTGCCTGGTCCGGTCATGGCTGGGCTCCTTCTGGAGAGCGAGCGCTGGTGCACTCCCAGCCTAGCTAATAAGGCTTGTTAAGCTCAATAGGCTCATCATCAGGTTGTGGTTCCTCGGACGACCGTGGCGCGCGAATGGTGATCACTGCGCTTCAGCACACGGTGTCCTGCGACTGCTGGTCGGGCTTCGGCTGCCAGGGGAGGCGGGTATCGCGGCCGGTGGCTACGGCGCACAGGGCGCGGACAACTCGCTCTGGGCTCATCGGAGGGTCTTGGGCCGCGCCGATTGCCTCAAGGTCAGCCCACTGGCTGTCCGAGATGTGGATCCGGCGGGCCGGCTGGCGCCCGGGCTCACCGGACAGCGCGGCGCGGGCGGCCGCGTACACCTGGGCGCGCCACTGGCTGACCTGACTGGCGCGGAGCCCTTCAGCCCTCAGCAGCGCAGTCTTCCCGGCGCGGTTGAGGGTGTCATAGCGTTCCAGGATCTGGAGCTTGTACGAGACGGTGAAGCGCCGCGGCCGCTGCTGGCGGCCGCCGGCGGCAGCGCCGTCTACCGGCGGCCGCGCAGTGCGGGGCGGCATCTCGGGTTCCCCCCTCTCCGGGTGCCGTGATGATGACACATCGGGTGCCCGCCGCGCGGGCGGACACCACGGGAGTAACCGCAGCCCTTGCAGGGTATCTCCCGGTTTGGCCGGGCCGCGCTCCCCCGCCTGCCCGGCCGGGGAAGGTGACCCGAGGTGACAGCGCCTGGCGCCCAGCGACAACGGACCGGCTGGCTCGCGCGGTTCGCCATGTGGGCGTGCGCCGGCGTCACGGCGGTTGTTGTCATCGCGCTGCTGACGGCGCACGGCCAGGTGCACGATTTCGCGGAAGCCGCCGTGCTGGCGGGTGTGGGAACCGCCGTCCTCGCGGCGCTGGTGCGGTGGCTGGCGCGGCTCCACTGGAGGAACATTGCCGCCGCCGCCGTCCTCGTGAGCCTGTGGGACGACGTGTTCAGCCGTCGGCGCTGATCCATTCGGCCGCCTCTCCCCCGGCGTCGTGACGTGGTCGGGACCGCGGCTATCTCGGCAGGTAGTCGTCGAGCATCGCGTTCACGAACGCGGACATCGAGTCGGCGCCGGCTTCCCTCGCCAGCCTCTTGATCTCGGCTTCTTCCGCTACCGTCGGCCGGAAGTTAATCTGGGTCGGCAGCCGGGTACCAGCGGGGCGCCGTCCGGGTACAGCCCGGCCGAGACGCCGGCCTTCGGGCAGCTGGGGCCGTCGGGCGTCAATGATCGCCCGTTCCCGGCCGCGCGCGGCGTCGACGGCGCGAAACACAACTTCCGCGTTGCTCGGGTTATCGGGCTGCCGGCTCTTGTACCTCTTGAAGCGCTGGGCCACGCCGGCGTCGACCTGCACAGTCGACTGCTTGATCCAGTCGGCTGTCCCGCCGGTCGGTTCGTCATCGACTGCGCTCGCCGGGTCTGGCGCAGTGACGCTCAGGCCAGCGGCCGCCGTAGCTGCCGGCTGCGCCGCAGCCGGGTCCGATGCGAGCGTTGCGGCCCCCTGCCCTGCGGCAGGCTGCTGGACGGTAGGAACCGCCGCCAGGGACCTTGACCGGCCGGGCGGGCCGAACGCGGCGTCGGCGAGGGCGGCCAGGGCCTCATCGTCGTCTGGCAGGGTGGTGCGGCGCTTTTCCTTAGCGGACCGGGGTTCTGTGGCCATAGGTTTCGCGGCGTCTGGCCTCTGCTGATGCTTTGGGTCAGGGACCTTTGGGAGAGGCGCCGCTCCCTCCTTTCTGTGTCTGCTGGGCGGGGGCCCCGGAGGGATCCGCTGCTGCTAGGAAGCCTGGATCAGGACTCGTCTGCCCTGATCAGCCCGGCGATCCTCGTGAGGAGCTCGGTGGCCAGGGCGCGGTAGTCGCCGGCCAGTCGCTTCGCCGACGTGATCACGCTCGCCTCGATGCCCTCTTCTTCGGCCACCTCGTGCGGGACCTTGCCCAGGCCCCGGCACGCGACTGCCGCGCTTTCGACGTACCTGATGACGGTCTCGAAGACCGGCGCGGCGCCCCTGACGTCCGCCTCGAGCAGGTCACGGATGTTCTTCTGAACTCTCGTGCCGCTGGTGTTCACGCCGAACAGCACGATGCCGAGCAGCGTCAGTGACGGGTTGTAGGGCCTCGCCTCGAGATAGCGGCGGGCCACGGTGCGCAGTCCTTTACGGGACGAATCGTCAGACCGGCAGGGCACCAGGATCATGTCCCCGGCAACCATCGCCTGCGTCTGGAGGACGAGGGAACCGGGAGCTACATCGAGGATTATCTGGTCATAAAGATCTTCGACCTGCGCGATCGCGGAAGCGTACATGTACATCCAGGCGTCATCGCCTGAATTCCGGGCCGCCCGGCGCTGCGTGTACAGCTCCTCGGTGATCTCCTCGAGCGCCTCGCCGCCAGGCACGACCCACAGGCCGGGGCGGGCTTCACCGGTAGGTTTGAAGCCGGACAGGTCGAGAATCGCGCGGGCTTGCCCCTCTCCCCTGTCGTACAGGTCGGAGCCGATGAATCCGAGGTCCTCGCCGTTGTTTCCCTGCGGGTCCATCTCGACGAGCAGCACGTTCCTGCCGATCTGGGTCAGCACCTCAGCGAGCGCCGCGGCGAGAGAAGACTTGCCTACCCCGCCCTTTCCGTTGGCAATGACGATGACCTTGCGACGCAGACGGCCGGTCACGACTTCCATCATGGGATGCAGCGCAGTGGTATCGGTGAGTGTCAGCGGGGTCGTGACAGCGCTCACGTGCGTGTCTCCTCTCAGAAGGACGTGCATGCCTTTCATAGCACACAGGCGCGTGGTTTAACGGTATGACACGCGCACGAGGACGTTGATTTGCCTGTCCACCGGTGTCTCCCCCGGCACGCCGGTAAAACGATGGTTGAGCGGCGGCCCCAGACAGATCACACGGCCGCCGATCGTGCGACGGGGGCATGCCATCAGGCGGGTAACCGTCAATACAGGCCAGCGGATCTGCATAACGTAAGCGTCCAAAGGACCCCCGGCATGACGCCAACTTACAGGGACGAGTACCTACAGGGTGCCATTTCCGGGGACGTGGGCCAACGGAACCGGTCAGGTATGCATAGCACTCATGTTTCACACAGCGGCGGACTAGCTCATAAAAACTAGGTTAATTACTTGCGAGGTTACTAGGGTGCTATAAGGCATGACGACTATGAATGTTCCTAGGGTTCAGCTTAGCTAGCCGGCTAGGGGAGCAGTGGGGGACTTCACGTCTCCCGCCGATGACCTGGCCAGAAACCCCCTCTGGCCTTCCCTAGGCCTAACACCCCCCCACCGCTAAGCTCCCGCGCGGGCGACTCCCCCAGCCCGGGGGCCACGCCACCCCGGGTCGAGTTCCCCGCGACGACAGGGGTCCCCTCCTGGAGGGGGCTAGCAAGGCAGGAAGACCCCCCGGTCCCCCGACCCGGTTCCTCATCGAGGTCCAGCTACCACTGAGCTTCACGGTATGCGTTCACGCGGCCCCAGAGCGGGGGGCGCGCTCGACCGACCACAGTTCGTCGCACTGCTAGCGGAGATGCTGCGGCGTGCCACCCGCTGAGACCAGGCACGTTCGACTAGGCCGTGCGGAACGGCCAGGTGCAGGACGGCCGCCCAGGAGATCCGGGAAGACCGGGCTGCGTTACCTTGCTGGGAAAGCCGGATAAACCGGGCGCACCCGCCCTTCCAGAGCCGATGAGGAGGCGCGCGGTCGGGTGCTTCCGCAAGGGGTCCAGCAGACGGCTGAGGAACGCCCATCGGACGCCGTGCCGGGGTGTTTCTCAGTTCACCGGTCCACCGGTCCGCTAGCTGCCCGGCCCCTGCTCAGGACGAGGACCACCGCATGGACCGGCACTGGACCGGCAGGTCCGGAGAACGGCCGAGCAAGTATGACCGCCGGATCCGCCATCTGGGATTCGGGTGACCTTAACGCCTGGCTTGCGGACGGGTGGACCCCTAAAGTCAGCAGCCTCGCAGCGGCCAGCCTGACTGCGTTCACGGAGGTGCTTTACGTGATGCCGCCCGCATCGCCCCCGTCCGGCGGCCGTGCGTCGGTGCCGGCGCAGCGCCGCGGCGCCACGCGAGGCGGGCGCCACAAGCCGTCTTGCCGTCACCCGCACCTCAATACAACCGCACGGCGCCGGGGTTGCGGCCGCATTCGAGCCGGGGTTGCCCCAGCGGCAGTGGCGAGCACGAGACAGCCAGCGCTGCGAGGCGGATCACAGCGGAGGTCGCCGCCAGGCCGGGGGAGGGGGTGCGCAGCCGGGGGGCTGGCCATGATGCGCAGGGGGACTTGCTGAGGGGGGAGGGGGAGACTGCTTGCGTCAGGGGCCGGGGGGTCGCTGGGACGAGATCGCCGGGGGAGGGGGGATGAACGGCGAAGGGCCCCGCCTCGCCCAGGAGGTGGGGCCCTTCGGGACCAAAGCCAGGGAGCTTCAGTCAGAGGCACCTTGGTTGGCTGCGGCTCGCCTGTCCGCCGCTTGCCGGGACCTGATTGCGGCGCCTCGCTGGGCGCCGCTCCGGCCAGGCCCGGGCGCAAGCCTGCGAACCCGGGGGAATTCCTGGCCATTGTTGAGCAGGTCCTCGTAATAGGTGCATCCGGCAATGATGAATTCGGTGAGAAGCCCCGAAATCGAGTCGGGGACCTCGTCCTGAAGCGGTGTCTCGTACACCCGGTGCGTGATGCCGTCGGCTGTCGCCCGCAGCCGCTGGACGACCCCGATGGCCAGCGGGAAGCTGCGGGTCTGGGTCTTGAGGTCATTCGGCTCGCGTTCGACAGTCTCGCGGGCGCCGAGGAACTCGGCGAGCGTCTGCATCTCGTCATCTGGGGCGGCGCCATCACGAGCGCGTCCCCGGGCGCGAGACTTTGCGGGCCGTTCGGCGGCCGGGGCGGCGCCGTCGGCGTTGCGGGGCTTGCGTGCGGGCATGCTGGGAACCTCCTGCCGAACCGGATTGCTGCAGCTGAGCGCCAGTTAGGCATGTAACGCTGGATGGACAGTACACGCCTATCATGCATGATCTTGCTGAAATGTGCGACGCAGGAGGCCTGACACGCGGAAGTTACGCAGCATTCTCCTGCCGGGCCGCGCCGCGGGCAGGGACGCCGAGCCCGGCCGTAGCGGCGGCGGGCAGCCCGGTGCGCCGCGCGATCTGAGCGGGCGCGGCACCGGCGGCGGCCAGCGTGGCGGCCCGGACCCGCAGCTGCACGGGGATGCGGCGCAGCGACCCTGCGGGCACCCCGGCGGCCGCGAGAGCGTTTCTGAGCCGGTCTTCGTCGACGTGCAGCAGCCCGGCGAGGGTGCGCACGGACCCGGCCCGCGCGTAGCCGACGGCCAGCTGCCGGGCCGGGGGCAGCGGCCGACCGCGGTGCGGCTCGAGCCCGGCGCTGCGCAGCGCGCGGATGACGTCGGCGACACTGGCACCGGGAGTGCGGGCGGCGATGTCCGCGGGTCGCAGGCCCTGCCGGTGCAACTCGGCGAGCCCGGCGGGCACCTGCGGCGGGGGAGTGGCACGCGTGCGGCCGCGGGGCCGGACGTTGGCGCCGGCGCGGCGTAGCAGCCGGGCCATGCTGTCCCCGCTGCGCCCGTAACGGGCACCGAGCTCGGCCAGCGACAACGTGTCCCGCGCGTAGGCGGAGGCTGCGTCGGCGATCTCGCCGGGGGAAAGAGCTCGCGGCCGCGCCGCGGCTCGCCTGCCGCCTGGCTGGCGGAACCGGGTGCCCGCCTCCTGGAGCCGCCGGTGCACCGTCTTGACCGGGATCCCGGTAGCGCGGGAGATCGCGCGGACCGACGCGCCCTCGTCGTACCTGCGCCTCAAGTCGCTGGCGGCCGGCTCCGGGCCGTCTGCGGTGACCACCATGCAGCAGACGATAACCCGGCCGCGGCCGCCCGAGACGGCTGACACGCCTGTCCGGCGCACGGCCCCAGTCCCATCCGGACCGTGGCCTGCGGGGATCCCGGCCTCCGGGTGGTCGGCGGCGTTGATGCACATAACGAGCTTGATGAGCCCTGCAAGCTGGTCTAGCATATTAGACCTAACTAGCCTATCCTTAGGGATGGAGCGCGAGGTGACCTCGCGCCTGCTCCCGGATGAGGAGAAACGTCGTGCACGAGCGCATCGCAACCGCTACCACCCACGCCCTCGCGGCCGCGGCCGCGGGCAACCCCATCAATGTCGGGTCGATCACCTCCATCCTGGGCGGCATCTTCGTGATCGGCGTGCTGGTCATCGCGATCAGGGCGCTGGGCCACGGGTTCCGCTCCAACGTGTCCGGCGTGTTGACCATCGTCGCGATCGTTGCCGTGGCAGCGATGGTCTACGGCCTGGCTACCTCCGGGCTTATCGCGAACCTCGGCGCCACCATGGTCCATGCGTTCCTGAGCCTCTGATTAGCCCCTGTCATGAACGACCAGCCACGCCGGCAAGCCGACGACGAGATCTTCAGGGTGCACTCCAGGTACCTGGGGCCGCCCGGCATCACCCTGCCCGTTTCGATCCCCTACCGGGCGATCCTGCCGGGGCTGGCGGCCGGAGCCGGGACCGTGATTCTCCTGTCGGTCTTCGGCCTCGGGCTGTGGCGGTTCCTGCTCGCCGGAGCGGTCGCCATCGCTGTCGGCGCGCTGGCAGACCGGTACAGCGGCAGCGACCGGCCGGTGGCCGCGCTACCGGCCATCTTGACCGGCGAGACGGGGGCGCCGCGGCCCGCCGCCCCGCAGCCGTCCCAGGCAGCGCTGCGCCCCGGCCAGGTGCCGGTGCACTTCCTGCCCGCCCCTCGCAACAAGGAGCTCCGCCCGTGACCAGCCGCCGATGGCCCCCCGCCGAGGACGGCCCGCCGGACGCCAACACCGAAGCGGCGCTGGCCGCCATCCGCCGCGCCGCCGGGCTGATCTCTGGCCCGCGGCTGCAGACGGAACCACTGCCGCCCCCGCTCCAGGCGCGGAGGCTCGCGTGGCCCGCCGACGTGCCGCTGCCCGGTGCAGAGCAGCCCGGCGGGCAGCAGTACCGCGGCCCCGCGCCCGCCCCCGGTGCGCCGCAGGGCGGCACCTCGCAGGCTGCGGCGCCAGTACAGCCGGAGCAGGTCGAAGACTTCGACTGGTGGCGATCCCATGGCCCCCAGCCGCCTCCCCTCGCCGCCGGCGCCCGTGGGCCGGCAGAGGGGGCGGCGGCGCCCTGGTCTCCCCAAGGTCCTGCTGCGCAAAGCCCGATGGCACCCACCGGGCCCGTCCCGGGCGGCACCCGCAAGCCGGCGCCTGCCCGGTCGCCACGCCGGGCCGCCGGCCAGCTGCTGCGGCGCCACCATAACGCTGCGGGCAGGCCCGCCCGCCCGCAGCGGCCGGTGCGGCACCGTGATCCCGAGCTGGCCTCCGGGCTTGCCGCGGAGGCACTCGCCGGAAACCTGGTGATCACGGCGGACCGGGTTATCGCCTGGTACCGCCTGCCGTTGCTGTCGTGGACGTTCCGGCCCGACGGTGACCGGCTCGCCTACGTCGCGGCCGCCGCGGCGCGGATCGCAAGCCTGTCGGGGCGCCGCTGCCACCTGCGCGTCACCTCGCGCCCGTTTGAGGCCGCCCGGTGGGCTGCGGGATTTGACACCGCGGTGCGCGGCCCGGGGCAGGGAGACCGCCGTCCGCGGCCGGCGATGCCCGGGCCGTGTGAACAGCACCCGTGGCACAGCCAGCCGTCATGCCCTTCCTGTGTGCCAGGTGCGGCCTGGATCGACTTCCTGCTCCAGCAGCAGCGCCGGATGCGGCAGTGGCCTCTGGTGTCCCGCGACGTGTACCTGGGCGTGGAGGTCACCGCGCGGGGGGCGGCACACCGGCTGCTCGGCCAGGCGTGGTCGCGGGCCGCCAGCGCCGAGCGCGCCAGCCTCGCCCAGCAGGCCGAGACGGTCCGCGCCGCGGTGGAAGGGGCGGGCCTCGGCGGCCGCCCGGCCACCGCGGAGGAACTGCGGTGGCTGCTGATCCGGTCCTGCTCGATCGGCCTGCCGGCCCCGCTGCCGGTAGCCCAGGACCCGCGGCCCGCCCCCTTCGCCATCCCTGCGGCCACGCCGGACGTGACGGGCAAGGACGGGCTGGACGCATGGGCCGAGGACTTTGCCTGGGCAGCAGAGCCGTTCGGGGGAGTGGTGCAGGTAACCCGGCCCGCTGACGGCGCGGCCGCCTACGCCACGGTCCTGACCATCGCGGACATGCCCGGGCAGCAGGAACTGGCCGGCGACAGCCCGTGGATCCAGCGCACCGATCACCTGCCCTTCCCCGTTGACTGGTCGGTGACCTTCGACGTGCTGGACCCGAAGCAGACCGCCCGGGTGATGGGTCGGCAGGCTGACAAGATCCGCGCCCAGTGGGCCCACATCGCAGAGCACGGCCAGGACGCGCCCCCGGCGATGGAACGCCAGATGGCCGCCGTGCGGCGGATCGAGGACGAGGCCGCCAACAGCGCGGAGCTGGGCGGCGCCTACGTGTACGCCTGGCCGCGGATCGCGGTCACCGGCGATACGCCGGAGGAGCTCCGCCACCGCGTCACGGCCGTCACCGAGCTGTACGCGCCGGGTGTCACGGTCAGGCAGCCGCCGAACCAGTTCCGGCTGCTGCGCGAGTTCATCCCCGGGGAGCCGCTGGCGGCCGTCGGCGGCAGGCGGTTCATGCACGCTGAGCTGCTCGTGGCCGGCGGCGCCGCCGTCAGCGTGCAGGCCGGGCAGTGGAACGGCTTCCCCATCGGCGCGACCACCCGGACGGCCTGGAAGCCGGTGCTGTGGGATCCGTGGTTCCTGATGGAACGGGCCAACCGGTCCGGGCTGGTCACCGTCACCGGATCGCCGGGCGGCGGGAAATCGTCGCTGGCCGGGCTGATGGCCTACCTGCTGACCCGCGCCGGCGTGCCGGTCACCGTGCTGGATCCCAGCGGCATGCTGGACCGGCTCTGCCGGATCCCGGTGCTCGCGGGCCACGCCCGGGCCGTCAACCTGCTCGAGTCCGCGCCCGGCACCCTGTCGCCGTACGCGATGATTCCCGAGCCCCGGCTCGGCGACTTCCGGTTCGGCCTCGACGGGCAGCAGCTGCCCGAGCACGCGGCGCGCGACGCCTGGCAGGCTGCCTGCCGGGCCGCCGAGGCGGCGCGCCGCGCGCTGGCCGAGGACATCATCAAGATGCTGCTGTCGCCGCGGGTGCTGGCGGAACCGGGCGCGGAAGACGCGATCGGCGAGGCGGTCCGCCGGGCCCCAGCCGGCGTCCACTCCTCGCCCCGCGACGTGATCGCGCAGCTGGCCGGCCTGTCGGAGTGGGGGCTGCAAAACCGCGGCCCGCTGCTGGCCAGCCGCCTGGAAAGCCTCGCCGATCACCCGCTGGCCCGGCTGTTCTTCCCCAGCGCGGACGCCGACCCCGCGGAGCTGACCACCGGACGGCGGCTGCTGACCGTGATGACGCTGCGCGGCCTGGTGGTCCCGGACTCCGGGCGGCGCCCGGAGGACTACACCGTCGAGGAGCGGCTGTCGATCCCGGTGCTGCACCTGGCTGCCCAGCTGGTCCGCCGCATGCAGTTCGACCTGCCCCGCCAGGCACGCAAGGCGGTGCTGCTCGACGAGGCGCACTGGCTGGCCCGCGACGCGGTCGGGATCCAGACGATGAACGAGCTGGCGCGTGACAGCCGCAAGGGCAACACCCTCGCGGTCCTGCTCTCACAGAACCCGGGTGACCTGCTCGCCGCCGGGGTGGCGAACCTCATCGGCGCGGCGTTCGCGTTCCGCACCGAAGGCGCCGAGGAACTCGCGGCCACCTGCGGGCTGCTCGGGCTGCCGCCCGGCCGCGGTCACGAGGAGCGGATCGCGGGACTGTCCCCCGCTTCCCCCGCCGCCGGCGGCGGGGGAAGCGGGGAGTGCCTGTTCCGCGACGGCTGCGGCGGCCTCGAGCAGGTGCAGATCGACCTCGGCGCCGACCCGGATCTGCTGACCGCCCTGTCCACCACTCCCGGCGCCCCGGCGCCGCATCCGGACGGCGAGGTGTACCAGTGACCGCCCCAGGCCAGCCCGCCCGCCCCGCTCGCCGCCGCATCGCGGCCGGGCTCGTGGCGGTGTTCCCTGTGCTGCTCGCGCTGCTGGCAGCCGCCGGGCCCGCGCAGGCTGCCGGGCTGCCGCAGGCCAGCGCGGCCGCGGCCACGGCCCGGCCGGCCTCCCACGCCGAGCTCGACGCCCTGACGCTGCCCGCGCTGCCGGCCGCGGCCGCCGCGCCGAGCGGCGTATGCAGCGTTCCCGGCATCGGTGATCTCGGCGGCCTGCTCGGACTGTGCGGCGCCGGGTCGGGTGGCCTCGGCGACATCAGCCACATCAACGGGAACTGCAAGACCCCGCCCGTGCCGGAGGCGCCGGGGGACGCGATCGCCGGCTGGCTGGAGATCCAGCCGGCCAGGCCGCCCGCGCAGGCCGCCGTGTTCGGCCCGCGCGCCGCGAGCACCGAATACGACCAGTACGGCTACGCGGGGCTGACGTGGTACAACTACGACCAGCCCTGCCTCATCCCGAACGTCGGCGCCGACGTCGAGACCATGGTCGGCAACTGGGCGCTCGGCATCGCCAAGGTGATCGTGGCCACCGACAACACGGTGCACACCTGGGCGGCGGACCCGGCCTGGATGAGCACCCTGATCCCGATCGTCACCGGGTCGGCCGGCACCCTGTACCGGGCGCTGTTCCTCGGCTGGGCCGCCGTCGCCCTGCTGGTCGTCGCCATCTCGGTGCTGTTCCGCGCCAACCGCTCCGACACCTCCGGCGCGGTAACCCTGGTGGCCTGGGCGGTGCTGGTGATCGGCTTGGTCGCCGCGGCCGTGGCCGCCCCGGGATGGGCCGGGCAGCAAGCGCAGTCGCTGATGGGCTCGACCCTGTCGGCCCTGGACTCCGGTTTCGCCGGTCCGGGCAGCCAGGCCAGCGCCAACCAGGCACATGACTCGCTGATCGTGCAGTCCGTGCTGTACCCGGCGTGGCTGCGCGGGGAGCTCGGCGACCCGAATTCCCTCACGGCGCAGCAGTACGGCCCGGACCTGTTCACCGGCCAGGCGCTGACCTGGGCGCAGGCCGACGGATCATCCGCGCAGATCACGGCGGCGACCAAGCGCGACCAGGCGGCCTGGCAGGCCGCCGCCGGCAAGGTGCAGCAGGCGGACCCGGTCGCCTACTCGGTGCTGACCGGGAACGGCATGGACCGCCTCGGCGCCGGGGCCCTGGCTGTGATCACCGCGCTGATCGTGTGCACCTTCGACATCCTGGCGTCGCTGGTTGTCGTGGCCGCGCTGCTGGGCGTGCTGGCGGCCACGGTCATGCTCCCCGCGGTCGGCGCGGCCGCGATGCACCACCGGATGCGGCACCTGGTTATCGGGATCGGCAGCTGGGTGCTGGGGATGCTGGTGAACGCCGTGATGTGGGCGGCCGCCGCCGGCGTCGACGAGGTCGCTACCCGGGCGCTGCTGACGCAGGACGTCATGCCGCTGCAGATGGTCCTGCTGCTGCTGGCGGTCCTGCCGCTGGCGCTGTGGATGATCATCCGGCGGCTGCGCGGCCGGGACGCCATCCCGCGGCCGGTGCGGCGGCTGCTCATGCTCGGAGTCGCCGGCCAGATCCTGCGCCGCGGCGCCCGCAGCGGCGCCAGCGAGGCGCTCGAGCGCGCGGCGCCGGCGGCCCCGGCCGCGCCGGGCTGGACCTGGCGCGCCTCCCCGCTGCCGAACTTCGGCGCCTACCCCGGCGGGTGGGGTCCGCGGCCCGGGCTGCGCCCGGTGCCGCCGGCGCCGCTGCCGCCCCCGGGCGGCGGCCCCGGTCCCGGCGGCCGCCCGCCGCGCCCGCTGCCGCCGCCCCCCGGGCCGAACGGCAACGGCGGCCCCGGCGGCAATGGCGGTCCTGGCCGTCCCAGCGGTAACGGCGGCGGGCACGGCGGGTGGCTGAACCTGCGGCCGTTCCGGCCCCCGCAGCAGCCGGGGCCCCGCGAGTACACCGGCGACGACGACCCGATCGTCCCCAGCGGCGTGTTCAGGCCCGGCGAGCACTACGACGACGGCGGCAACGACGACGATGCCGGCTACTACACGGGAGGCGGGCAATGATTTACGAGCTGTTCCGCCCCCTGGTGCGCTGGCTGTTCTGGAACCGGCACCGCTGGATCATCGTCCTGGCCGGCCTGTTCGTGATCCTGGCGGTGGCCGTGCGGCTCGCCGGGGGCGGCGCAGCCAGCCAGGGCAGCCGCCCGCAGGCAGCCGGCCCGGTCGCGACAGCGCCGGCCGCGGCGCCGGCGCCCTCCTCGACCGTCCCGCCCTCGCCCGCCCCGCCGGCGTCCACCTCGGCGCCGCCGGCCCCGGCCGACTCCGCACCGGCCTCGCCGTCTGTCGCGGCCGCCTTGCAGGTGGCCGACGTGTTCCTCCAGGCGTGGGTGAGCCGCTCGGCGGACCGGGCCGCGCAGATCCGCGCGGTGGCCACGCCGCAGCTGGCCGCCGAGGTCACCGGTCCCGGCGCCGCCCTGGCGCCGGCCACCATGATCGACGGGCCGCTGACCGTGACCGGGCAGGGCCTGTCGGCGGTCAGCGTGTCAGCGCCGACCGACGCCGGCCCGGCGCTGCTCACCGTCCGGTACACCGCGGGCCGCTGGCTGGCCGCCCAGGTGATGCTGTCCAAGACCGGGGACTGACGGTGCACCCCGCCCGGCTCGCCCTCCCCGTGGCGATAGCGGCTGTCATCGCCGCGGCCGTCGTGACGGCGGGCGCCGCGCTGCTGGCGGTACTCATCTCCGCCAGCAGCACCGGGGGGACGGCCGCGGTCGTGTCGATCGCCTACGCCGCGGCCACCCAGTCCAGCTGCGTGGCCCCCGCGGCCGCGCAGTCCAGCTGGACCCAGTGGAGCGCCGCCCAGGTCACCGACGCCGCCACCATCGTCCGCACCGGGCAGGCGGACCATGTCCCGGTCTACGGGCAGGTCATCGCGGTCGCCACCGCGATGCAGGAATCAGGCCTGCAGAACCTGGACTACGGGGACCGTGACTCGCTCGGCCTGTTCCAGCAGCGGCCCAGCCAGGGCTGGGGGAGCCCCGCCCAGATCATGGACCCGGTTTACGCCGCCGGCCAGTTCTACGCGCACCTGCTGGCCGTCCCCGGCTGGCAGAACCTGCCGCTCACCGTGGCGGCGCAAGACGTCCAGAACAGCGGCTACCCCGGCGCCTACGCCCAGTGGCAGCCGGCCGCCGAGGCGCTCGTCGCCCACATCACCGGCACCGCCGGCACGGTGCCGCCCGACGTGCTGACCACCGCCGCGTGCGGCCCGGGCACGATCCCGGCCGGCACCCCGGCGACGGTAGCTGCCGTGATCTCCTGGGCGGAGGACCAGGAAGGCACGCTGTATGACTACGGCGGCAGCTGCACCGACCCGCACAGCGCCGACATGGCGCTGCACTGCGACTGCTCGAGCCTGGTCCAGCAGGCCTTCGCGCACGGCGCCGGGCTGTCCCTGCCGCGCACCGCCGAGGCGCAATGGGAGTACGGGGAGGCGGGCCACGCGCAGGTGATCCCGCTCGCCGACGCCCGGCCCGGCGACGTGGTCTACTTCCCGTCTTACCTCGGCGCCGACGTCATCGGCCACACGGGGATCGTGACCGACCCGGCGACGATGACCATGATCGACGCGCCGGAGACCGGCAAGCCGGTGGGATTCGGCTCCTACAATCCCGCCGGGCTGCCCTACGGCACGCACCTGCTGACCGTCTTGCGGTTCGTCATCACCCCTGCAACCGGGAGCAAGGCATGACCATACGCGTTCGCGATGCCCGGCCCGAGCCGACCGTCCGCCCGCCGCGGGCCCGCGCCGCGGCCCGGCTCGGCCTGGCTGGCGTCCTGATCCTGCTGGCGGGCGTCTGCGGCGCCGCGATCGGCGTCGGCCTGCGCCGGTACGCCCTCACTGCCGCGGCGCTCGCCGCCGGCTGCGCTGCCGCGGCGCCGTTCCTGCTGAGCGCGGTGGCCATCCAGGCGCGGGCGATGCGGGTCAACCCGTGGCCCGCCTTGCTCGCCGCGGAGCTGCTGACGGCCCTGGCGAGCTTGCGGGTCCTGCCCGCCGTCGGGCAGTCCTGGGCCCGCGTGCCGGTGCTGGCCCTGTGTGCCTTGCTGGCGTGGAAAACCGGCCGGGCGGCGGTCCGGCACCGGCGCCGGACCGCCGGCTACCGCCGGCTGGCGCAGGCGCTGTCCCCGGTGCTGGCCCAAGGCGCCGGGCAGCACGAGCAGGTCCTCGCCGGGCTGGCCGGCACCGCCCGCGCCGAGCGGGTCACCGCGCCCCACTACGGCGCAGCGCCGAACGCCGCCTGGAGCCTGCGGGTCACCCGCTGGCGCCGGGACCAGGTCGACGCGTGGGTGTTGCGGCTGCCCGCGCACGACGACATCACCACGCCCGAGTTCCTGGCGCGGATCAAGGACGCGGTCCAGCGCAAGCTAGGCGTCCGCATCCGGCTGCACGTTGTCTCGCAGCGCGACGAGATCAGCGGCGAGGTCACCGACGGCGAGGAGCCCGAAACCCAGGCCACCGCCCGCGAGCTGGCGATCGAACGGATCACCGTCGCGGCCGGCATGCTGCTGAAAGGCGTCCACGTCGAGCACCTCGACATCGACGAGGGCGCCGGGGAACCCGCTCCCGACGGCATCGCCGGCGCGGGCCGCGCGGTGCGCGAGGTCACCATCAGCTACGAGCCCGCCCGGGTCGTCACCCATCCGGGCAACCGGTTCAACATCACCGCGCACATGAGCACGCAGCTGTTCGGCGAACCGGACCGGCTGCGGCCCGACTGGCACGTGGACCAGGACCGGGTCACGTTCCGCCGCCGCCGCGAGTTCCCGTTCCTCATTCTCGCTCCGGTCCTCACCATCGAGCAGCTGCGGCAAATGTTCGGCGACCGCGTCGTGCTGGCCTGGGGCGAGGACGAGGATGGCGAGATGCTCGGCTACGCGCTGAGCAAGACCACGCTGCCGCACGGCGGCGTGATCGGCCCCACCGGCGGCGGCAAGACGCAGCTGCTGCTGCTGCTGGCCATGCGCGCCGCGTATCTCGGCGTTGAAGTGCGGGGCTGCGACCCCAAGATGATCGAGCTGATGGGGCTGCGCGGCTGGCCCAACGTCACCCAGATCGCCACTCGTGTGCCGGACATGATCAAGCTGATCGGCGACGTGCACGCCGAGATGTACGAGCGGATCGACGACGTCCAGGCCGGCCGCAAGCGCAAGCAGGACCTGCGCCGCCTGCTGGTCATCATCGACGAGTTCTTTGTCCTGAGGATGCTGGTATCTGCCTGGTGGGCCGCGAACCGCAAGAAGGACGACCCTAAGGAGCACCCGGTGTTCCGGCAGGTCGCCGAGCTGCTCGCGCTGTCCCGCAGCCTGAACATCAACATCGTCGTCGGCATCCAGCGTCCGGACGCGGTCTTCTTCGCCGAGGGCTCCCGGGACAACATCGGCTGGTGGGTGTCCCTCGGCTCGCTGTCCCCGCAGGGCGCCCAGATGGTGTGGCAGGACACCCACATCGGCACCGACCTGCCCGCCGACGTACCGGGGCTGTGCACCGCCACTGGCCCTCGGGGACCCGTCCGGGCCAAGGGCCACTACGTGCCGAACCCGGCGGACGCGCTGACCGGCGACGGGCTGTCAGACGCGGACATGGAGTTCCTGCGGGCCATGCTGCCTCCCGGCACCACCTGGGACGGGCCGCTACCCGCCGACGCGCCCGACCCGGGTTTCGAGGCGAGCGCCGCCGCCGGAGAAGCGATCGAAACCGACCCGGTCGGCGGGTTCCTGCTCCTGCTGCAGCTCGCGCTGACCGCGCGGACCGCCCACCTGACCTCGGCGGCCGGCGGCGGCGCGCCCGCCACCGGCGACCTCGGCGGCCGCTACGGGTGGGGACCCGGCCCCGGCGGCCACCCCGAGCCCGGCGGCACCTGGATCGGTGCGGTGGAGGACACCCCCGCGGGCCGCCGCGTCTACCTCCACCCGCAGCGCGCCCACCAGGTCGCGGCTGCCTACGCTGACGAGCTCACCGAGCCGTTCATGACCCGCGGCGAGCTCGAGGCGGCGATGCGGAACTCCGGGCTGCTGCAGACCGAGGGAGGCCCGGGCAGCATCCGCTACACCGTGCGCCGCGCTCTGCCCGGGAACGACCTTGGCGGCGATGACAGGGTCCGGGTCTGGGACATCCCCGAAGACGCCCTGATCGCCCCTCCGGACGGCCCCGGTGCCGCAGGCCCGCGACTGCCCGGACCCGGCGCTGGAGAGCCTGCCGGCCCCGCGCGGGCTGCCATCTCGCTGCCGGCCGCGGCGGTGTCCAGGTTCCGCCGGGCCGCGGACCTGGCTGACGGGGACCGCATCATCCTCGACTTCGAGGGCGGCGAGCAGCTGTCCGCCACTGTCTTCGGCGCCCCGGAACCCGACCCGACGGCAACCTCCAACCCTGAGCCCGACGGCACGCCGCGGCTCATCATCGTCTATTTCCTCGGCCAGGGGGAGGAGATGGGACGGGTCCAGGCCCGCGCCGACCATCCGATCCGCCTCGAGCCGCCCAGCCCGGCAGAAGGAAGCCAGCCATGACCGACACCACCGGCCCGGACCCTGAGGCAACAACCGGCCTGCTCACCGACGCCGAACTGGAGAAGCTGCGCCCCGGCAGCACTAGGCCGTGGAACCCGGCCGCCGCCGAGCGCTATGTGTGCGGGCTGGGGGCCGGCGGATGGCACGCCGTCCCCCGCGCCAGCGCCAGCGAGCTGCCTGCGGCGCCCGGCGCGCCGCGGAAAGCCGGCGCCGTCTGCGGCGAGTGGGCCCAGGTTCCCGACCCGCTCCGCGGTTATGACCGCCTCAGCTGGCCGCTCACCTTCAACCCCTGCCGACGGTGCGCGTGGCAGCTGGCGATCGAGACCGGCAGCACCGGCCGGGAACTCGCCCTCATCATCCCTGACCCTGCTGAGGCAGCCGCGATTGCCCGGTCAGCCGCGGACCCCACGCTCGCCGTCCGGGTCTGCGAGGCGATCCTCCTGGCCGCGCACCGCGGCGGCAGCGACGACGGTCCGGAGGAGGACCTGGACAGCCGGGTTACCGTCGAGCTCCTGGCGCTCGTCAGCCGCCACCGTCCGGTCCTGTTCTTCAGCGAGGCCTGCGCCGAAGGCGACTGCGAGCAGCCCGGGGACCTGGCCGGCGAGCCTGCCCGGCCCGAATGCAGTTACCCGTGCGCGGCCGCCGGGTGCGGCGCCTGCACCCCGTGCGCCGGGCGGTGGGCCGGGGAATGGGAAGGCAGCGTGCTCGGCGGGCTGCGCGTTCCGTCCCCGTGCAGTGTGCTGGCCTTGCTGGCTGCCCGCTACCGTCTCGCCGGGTCCGTGCCGGGCCAGCTCACTGGAACAGAGGCTGGCCGGTGAGCGTCATCACGGACGGCGACCTCCTCGCGCCAGCGCTGCCGCGGCCGCTCACCTTCGCCGCCGCGCAGGCCGCTGTCATGGCCAACAAGCGCGGCAAAGGGTTCAACACGACAGACGTCGAGACCGAGTTCGGCTACCTCCTCGAGGAGATAGCCGAACTGCACCGAGCCTGGCGGCAGCACCGCGCGCGCCGCCCGTCAGCTGCCCGCCGGGCCCTGGCGCGGCTCCGGATCCGCCCGCTGTCCGCGCCGCTGGCCAGCCCGGGCCCGGTCCGCGACGAGCTCGCCGACGTGCTCTTGTTCGCCCTGGGGCTCGCGGCCATGCTCGGCCTCGACGCCGGCCACGCCGTCGAGACGAAGATCCGGATCAACGCGCAGCGCGCCTACCGGCAGCTGCCCAACGGCACGCGCGTCCGGCACGCCGGCCGCCCGGCCTGATAGCGGGCCCGCGGCGCCCGGGCAACGATCCGGCCTGGCGCGCCACGCGCGCCTGCCTAAAAGACATGCGATACATATAGCACTTAATATGTTCAACATGCCTGCGGTGCAGTTGTGATCGGCGCACCCGCGCGGCACGCAACGGCTTTCCTGCGAACCATCAAAGAGGACGGTGAGTTGCCTTGACCCGGCCCGATCGCTTGCGTCACCACCGGCAGCCGGACCGCGTCGCCGCGCTCGTCGCGCAGCTCCAGGTCCGTTCCATCTGCCCGCACTGCGAGAAACGCTGCTACGCATCGCGCAAGACCGCGAAGAGAGCCGCCGCCCTGCTGCACCCGGGCGTCCACATGCGCCGCTACCGGTGCGGGGACTTCTGGCACTTCGGGCCGCCGCTGCAGCAGGCGCCACGGCGGCGGGCCGCCCGCGAGGCGGCCCCCACGCCCGTCGCCGTCGCCGCCAGGGCGGCCTGATCATCGCATGCCCGGGGGAGGGGCGCCCGGCGGGCCGCAGGTACCGTCACCCCGGGGCCCGCGAGCGGCCCGGACGGCAGCTGAACAGGAGGCGGCCGCGATGCCCTCAGGTGATGCGCGGCCGTCCAGGCCGGAGATGCGGGCGCTGACGGTATGCCAGCCATGGGCCGCGTGCATCGCCCACCTCGGCAAGACGGTCGAGAACCGGTCCTGGCGGTTCCCGCCTGCCCTGGCCGGCCAGCGGATCGCCATCCACGCGGGCAAGGCGATCGTGCCGTGCGATGAACCCCTCGCCGGGCTCTTCGACAGCCATGCCCAGGAGGACTGGTGGCATGCCTGGCGCCTGCGCCGGGCGCGCCGCCCCAGCCCGGCGCGATGGCCAGGCAAAATCGTGCTCGGCGCCGTCGTCGCGGCCGCTCACGTCACCGGGTGCCACTGGTGGGAAGAGTGCGCCGCAGGGCCGTGCTCGCCGTGGGCTGCCCGCGGCCAGTACCACTGGCAGCTGACCACAGTGACCGCGCTGCCCGCGCCAGTGCCGTGCGCCGGCGCGCAGCGGCTGTGGTTCCTGCCGCCGGGCACCGACGCCGCGGTGCGGGCGCAACTGCCTGCCGCCGCCTGAGACCGAGCCTCACCCCGGCGCCGGGGACCGGCCGGGCTCAGCCGACCGGCTGGCCACCGTACCCGTCAGCGTCCGGTGCGCCGTCGCCGCTGGCGATGATGTTGTGCATCTCGGCTATCACGCGGTCATACTGCGCGTCGGCGCGTTCGCGCAGATACTGCTGCCTGCGGGCGCAGGCCGCGCTGCACGGCACGTCCAGGCAGCAAGCGTCCTGCCCGGAGTGCATGACCACCGGAGCTGGCAGCGAGCGGACCGGCGAGACCGGGCGGACCTCCCGCCGCCCGCCGGGGGAAAGGACCCTCGTGCGGCGGATCAGGTACTGCGCGGCGACGATGATGATGATCCAGAGTGTCACGAAGAGCAGCAGGATGATAACGGGCTCAGGCATGGTTACTCCTCGCCGGTGCCGGCCGCCGCCGGGCCGGGATAGTTCCTGGCGGTCCACTCGGGCGCGAACAGGTCCCGCAGCACCCTGATTTCCTTCTTCTCGACCTGGCCGGGCTTGCCGGGGACGATCTCCGCGATCCAGGTGGCGGCTTGCGCCGGTGACGTCATCGCGCCGGGTACCGCGTACAGGGCGACCGCGGCCATCACCCGCTTGACACCCCAGCCGGGGTTGGCCCCCAGCCAGCCGACCAGCGCCGCATAGTCATCGCGATCGGCGAGCAGCTCGTGCGCCGCGGCAACATCCTGCTGGCGCACGGCCTGGGCAACGGAGCCCGCCAGCTGGCTGAGCGCATTGCCAGCTCCGGGGTCCGGGTCCCGCTCGCGGTCGTCTCGCCGGTCCCGCTGCCGGTCCTGCCGCGGCCGCCGCGGCGGCCGCGGCTTCCGGGGCGGCCCGGCGAGCTCGCTCCACGGCGACTCGGCGTCCAGCGTCACCAGGTCGCGGGGGCTGCGCAGGATGCGGAGCTGGGCGACCAGCTCCTGCTGACGCTCCCGGCTGCCCGCCAGGTCCGCCTGCTCGACGGCCTGCCGCAGCGCGGTGCGCAGCCTGCGTTCCCCGCGCCGGTAGGCCCGGTCTTCCGGGCTGACGCCGGCGTCGTCGAGGGCGGCGACGGCGTCAGCGGCCAGCGCCAGGACCATGATGCGGCGCTGCGCGGCGGCCTCGCCGAGCGTCTGCCCGGCAGGCTCGGCCAGCCCGAGGCGCACCAGGATCCGCTTGGCGCTGATCCGGGAGGTGATCTCCTCACCCTTCCCCCGGTCCGCGCGCAGCCGCCGCTCGGTGACCAGCGCCCGCTCCCACAGCCACGCGGCCACCAGCGGCGGGGCCAGCCGGAACAGCGCCTCGGCGATCGAGCTCGACGCCAGGCTCGCGAGAAACGCGCTGGTGCCGGTCGCCACCCACATCGCGAGGCCGTCGATGCCGGAGGACCCGAACTCGCGCATGTTGTCGCGGGCCCGCAGCGCCTCCGCCAGCGTAGCCAGCTCGAGGAACGCGAAGATCGGGATCCGGACGAGCACCGGGATGGTCGGGACGTAGGCGGCGAAGAACGCCCACATGCCGGTAGCGCTGACGAGCGTGGCCACCGTTGCGGCCAGCACGGTCAGCACGTTCGCGGACTTGCTGCCGCGCAGCAGCTGCCGCGCGACGCGCCAGGCGGCGACCGCGGCGATGATCGCGCCCAGCGCCCCGCCGGCGGCCAGCCCGGCCGGCACGGCGGCGGGCAGCCGGCGGAACACCGCGGCGTGCGGGAAGGTCAGGTACGCGGCGGCGGCCGCGGTTACCGCCAGGGCGGCGACGAGGCCCACGGCGATAAGCGCCGCCTTCACTGCGCCGCCGCGGCGCCGCGGTGCCGCGGCATCCTGGCTGCCCGTGCCCGGTCCGGCCGCCAGGGCCTGGTCGTTCACGGCTGAGCCGGCGCCAGCGGGCCGGGCCTGGCCCTGCAGCGCCGCGGACACGAGATCGAGATCCAGATCTTCCCGCTCGCCCGCGCTGTCAGCGCCGGCGAGCGGGGGTTCATCAAGTTTCGCGGTCATGATGCGCGCGCCTTCCGGGCGGGAACGGGGAAGTCGGGGATGTGGCACCGGCTGCGGCGATCCGGCAGGGGCGGCCGGCGATCGCACGCCGCGTGGCACGGCGCGACGGTTCGGGTCATGAGGAAACCCCCGTCAGTTCAATGTGCCGCGCGGTGCCGCGCAGCTGGTCGAGCACAGCGGATTCACGGAACCGCAGGTGACCGCCGGGGGTCCGGCAGGCGCCCATCTTGCCTGCCGCGCCCCACCGGGCGGCAGTCTTGGGGTCGACCCGGAAGAGAACCGCGACTTCGGCGGGGGTCAGCAGGTGTTCATCGATCCCGGGGGGTGGTGTGCCTGAACCGTCCGTAACTGTCACGGAACTGAATATACATGATAGACCTAACTAGCTCAATAGATCCATCATGTTCAGTGCAGTTCCGGTAGGTTCAGGACACGAATCGGGCATACCGGCGTGAAACGGCAGGTCATGGGCGCGGCCGATGCTCCCGATAGTGGGCACCGCCGCCGGGCGTGGCCGCCAGGCCGCCTGCCGAGCCACAGGATGCCCGCCCCCCGGGCCGGTTCTGAGCGGTCAGGAGCTTCGCGGGCCGACGGCCAGATTACCCGCCGGCCGCCGTCCCGGCAGCGCCGTTCACCGGCTGGTCCCGCTCGCCCGTCAGCACGCCCGGCGGTCCTGGGCGGATCGCCGGACCGCGCGCGGCCCCTAGGCGCCTGCCGCCCCGTGCCTCCGGTGCGATGCGCTGCCTCCCCGCCGCCTTCCGGGATTGTCCAGAAAATACACATAATAGACTTGTTAGACATATTTACTTCGGAGGGGCGGCGGACGGGAAGAGCCGCCCGGGACGGGGGCGCGGCATGGTTGTCGACCTGCAGCCGCGGGAAGCCGGGTCGGCCTGGTGCCAGCGGTGGGGCCCGGACCGGAAGGCGTCGTGGCGTCATCGCCGTGACGGCGGCTTTGATGCCAGCCGGTATGCCGTCGAGGAGATCCCCGACCCGGACGCCAAGGCCTGGATCTGCGGCCATCACTACTCGGGCACCTATCCGGCCGCGCTGCGCAGGTACGGCCTGCTCGACATAGGCGGGACTGCCGGGCCGCAGCTGGCCGGGGTCGCGGTCCTGTCCGTGCCGGCCAGCCGTCAGGTCCTGACCGTGGTGTTCCCCGGCCTCGAGCCCTACGCCCAGTCCGCCGAGCTCGGCCGCCTGGTGCTCGCCCCCAGCGTGGCCGCCAACGGCGAGAGCTGGTTCCTCGCCGAGGTGTTCCGGATGGCCGCCCGCCGCGGCCTGCGGGGCATCGTGTCGTTCAACGATCCGGTCGCCCGGTACGCCGCCGACGGCACTATGACGATGCCGGGCCATATCGGCATCATCTACCAGGCCTCCAACGCGCTGTGCCTGAACTGAGCGGAATTGCATCGGATGCATCATTCGCCCTGACCGGGCAAGCACATACTGCCAGCTAGGCAACCGCGGCTCCAGCGGCTTGCGCCGATTTTGCCGAAGTGGTTGCGCCCGCCGGAGTTCACCCCAACAATGTTGCATCTGATGCAATGGAGGTCGGGTGGCAGCTGGATCGGTTCTGCCTGGTGCGGCGCGGCTGGAACTGGCGGACGGTGTTGTGCACCTCGATCCTGCCCAGGCGGTGTTCGAGGCGATGCTGGCCGGGTGGGCGCGGCAGCAGCGGACGCGGTTCCTGAAGGAGCGGGAGACGATCGAGCCGCGCCTGGCGCTGGTGCGGCGGCTGGCCGCGTTCACGAACCAGTACCCGTGGGAGTGGGCGCCGACCGAGGCGGAAGCGTTCATTACGCACCTGCGGTCGCCGGGCCGCGACGGGCGGGCGATGGCGGTGTCGACGTGCCGGGGATACGAGACCTCGCTGCGGCTGTTCATGCAGTACCTCACCGACGACAGGTACGACTGGCCTGCGGAATGCCAGCAGCGGTTCGGGTGCAGCCCGCAGCAGATCTTCCACGAGTGGAACTCGGTGGCGCACGTCACGGAGTACGAGGGCCGGCCCGCTCGCCGGCCGCTGACGTACGACGAGGTGCAGGCCCTGTTCGACGCGGCCGACGCGCAGGTGGAGAGCATCAGGGAACGCGGGGTCAAGGGCGCGCTCGCCGCGCTGCGCGACGCGGCGCTGCTGAAGACGGTGTACGCGTTCGGCCTTCGGCGCCGCGAGGTGTGCCGGCTGGATGTGGCGGACCTGCGGCACAACCCCGCGGCATGCGTCGGCGGGCCGGTTCGGCGCGCTGTTCGTCCGGTACGGCAAGTCCAGCCGGGGCGGGGCACCCAAGCGGCGCACGGTCCTGACGGTCCCGGAGATGGACTGGATAGCCGATGTCCTCGGCGACTACCTGGAGCAGGTGCGGCCGTTGTTCGCGCCGGGCCAGCACCCCGCGCTATGGCTGACCGAACGCGGGCAGCGGATCTCGGCCCGGTCAGCGAACGAGGCGTTCGGCGCGGCCCGCGACCAGGCCGGGCTGCCGCCAGAGCTGGACTTGCACTCGCTGCGGCACAGCTACGTGACGCACCTGGTGGAGTTCGACTACCCGGAGCGGTTCGTGCAGGAACAGGCCGGCCACGCTTACGCCAGCACGACCGCGATCTACACCGGCGTGTCCGACGACTACCGCAACCGGCTGCTGGAACGGTCGCTGCGGGAACGGCACGGCGGCCTGTGGGAGGACCCGAAGTGATCAAGAAGATGGGCTACCGGTGGAACCTGCGCAAGCTGATGGCCGAGCAGGAAATGTACCAAACCACGGACCTGGTGCCGCTGCTGGCCGAACGCGGCGTGACCTTGTCCCGCGAGCAGGTGTTCCGCCTCGTCACCCAGCCCCCGCAGCGGCTGTCGATGGACGTGCTGGCGGCCTTGTGCGACATCCTCGGCTGCACCCCCAACGACCTGATCCACATCGAGGTCGTCAATCAGCAGGTCCCCAGGACCGCCGCCGGCGGCAGCGCCGCAGGCACCGGTGACCTCCCGCAGCCGCGCAGGACCACCATCCGCCGACCTCCGGGCGCATGACCGGCCCTCGCGAGACGCCCGGCGCGGTCCGAGTCCGCCTGGTCACGATGCTCACCGGGCGGCTGCCCGGACTGCGGGCTGCGTCGGCCGAGAAGGTGCTGGACCAGGCTGGCGCGGGAGCGGGCACCGCGATGCGGACGCTGGATGCCTACCTCGCGGCCACGCCCGACGCTTTCACCGTGGCGGTGACCGAGTGCCCGGCGGCGTACCTGCGGCTGGTCCAGGTACTGCTCGCGGAGGGCCATGACGTCGCCGTCCCGGCCTGCGCCGACTGCGGCAAACAGGACACCTCTCTGCGGTCCAAGGACGGCGTCCGGTACTGCCATCGCTGTTACGCGCGGCGCGGTACCGTGCTGTGCGCCCGGTGCGGTTCCAGCGGGCGGGTCGCCGCCCGGCGGCCCGAGGGCGTGATCTGCTACTCCTGCTACGCCCGCGATCCGCTGGTCACCGAGCCCTGCGCGGCCTGCGGTCGGGTCCGCGTCCCGGCCGCCCGCCAGCCTGACGGCCAGGCGCTGTGCGAGGCGTGCTACCAGCGCCCGGAACAGGTGTGCAGCAAGTGCGGCACCCTGGCCAGGGTCAAGGCCCGCAGAGACGACGGGCCGCTGTGCCAGCAGTGCTACACGCGCCACCAGCGTCCCCGCCGAATGTGCGGCCGGTGCGGGCGCACACGCCTGATCGCACAGCGAGCCACGGCAGACACACCGGATCTGTGCGACAGCTGCTGCCAGGGCGTCACCGGCACCTGCACGGTGTGCGGCAGGGGCCGCCCGTGCAGCGGCGCGCGAAGCGGCAAGCTGGTCTGCCAGAGCTGCCGGCCCAGGCAAAAGCGGCCGTGCTGCCGGTGCGGCAGGACCCGGCCGGTCAACGCCGAATGGCCGATCGGCCCGGTCTGCACCGCCTGCTACGAGCACGTCCGCAACCACCCCGCAACCTGCGCGCAATGCGGCCAGCTCCGGCCCCTCATCGGCGTCGGCCCCGGCGGGCAGGGCATCTGCGGACCCTGCGCAGGCGCCGACACCGACTACAGCTGCCGCCGGTGCGGATACCCCGGGCAGATCTACGCCGCCGGGACCTGCGCCCGGTGCGTGCTCACCGAACGCGTCGACGACCTCCTCCAGCCGGACAGCGCCCCTGTCGTCGCCGCGCAGCTCAAGCCGCTCCGCGACGCGCTCATCGCCGTCGAGCACCCCGTCACCATGCTGCGCTGGCTCGGCCAGGCGCCCTCAGCGCGGCTGCTAGCCCAGCTCGCCGCGCAGAACGCCCCGCTAACCCACCGGATGCTCGACGAGATGCCGCCGGGCGCCAGCCTCAACCACCTGCGCCAAACCCTGGTCCACACCGGAATCCTCGACGAGCGCACCGAGCCCCTCGAACGGTTCGGCCCCTGGCTGGACCAGGCCCTGTCCGCCGCACCGCCCCACCACGCCAGCGTGGTACGCCCGTTCGCCCAGTGGCAGGTGCTCCGCCGAGCCCGACGCCGCGTTGACCGCCGCCCCTTCACCGCGGCCGGCGCAGGGGCAAGCGCACGCGCGACAATCACGGCCGCCATGACCTTCCTCACCTGGCTCGACCAGCGTGGCCAGACCCTGCGGACACTGCGCCAGCCCGATGTCGATGACTGGCTCGCCGAAGGGCCGCAGCGCCACGAGATCCGCCCCTTCCTGCGCTGGGCCGACGAACGCGGGCTCACCGCAGGCATCGAAGTCCCCGCGCGGCCGGCCCGGGCGCAGACCAGCCCGGTCATGACCGACGCCGAGCTGTGCGAGCAGCTGCGACGCTGCCTCACCGACACGGCACTGCCCGCCGGCGTGCGGGCGGCGGGCGCGCTGGTCACCCTGTACGCGATCCCGCTGACCCGGCTTGCGCACCTGACAGCCGAACGGCTCACCCGCACCGGCGGCGACGCTCACCTTGCCATCGACCAGACGGCCGTCATCATCCCGCCCTCCGTGGCCAGCCTCCTGGAAGAAAGCGCCGGCAGCCAGATCCGGTCGGCGCTCGGCCGGACCGCTCCCGGCCGGCAGTGGCTGTTCCCCGGCGCCAGCCCAGGCCGCCCGGCCAGCGCGGGCACGATCGGCAAGCACCTCCGCGACCACGGCATCCGCACCAGCGACACCCACAACGCAGCACTAGCGGCCCTGGCAGCCGACATGCCCGCCTCGGTCGTGGCCAGCCTGCTCGGCGTGGACATCACGACCGCCCTACGCTGGGGACGCCTAGCCCAGCGAGACTGGACCGCTTACATCGAAGCTCGCACCAAACAGCGACAGGACCCCGGAGGATAGCGGGTAGCTGCGCTGCTCGTCCTGCGACGGTCCGGGTTTGCCTCGCTGGCGGCCTCGACGGAGGAGCCGTGGCCGTCACAGGGTGTTGATGAATTCGCCATTGAACGCACTGTCGCAGCGTCCCGAACGCCGATTATTCATTTCCAGCTGGCCGATGCTGGCCGGTCGTGGAGGCGCGCAGATTATCTATTCGGCGGCGGCTGGCCGCCAGTCGGCGCCAGCCTCCGGCGTGATCTCACTGCACTTTCTGCTGCCGTCCGATAAATGACCGGTCAAGCCTTAACGGCGGCACGATAATGCACCGCCAGCAACTATCGGCCCGGACGCCCCGAGGCCCAAGCCACTGGCGCGTATCGGCGCGGGAGTCACAGACCAGGGTAACGGCCGGGGTAACGGCCAGGGAGTCACGGGCGCGACACGCCCGCCCCAGGGGCGACCCTACTGCCAGGTCCCGTCAAGTCCCGTGAAGGGGATCGTCATGACATCCGAGGTACCAAGCGAACCGGCCGACCAGCACTCCGAAGACGCGGCCAACGCGGGGATAACCCGGCGCGGCGTGGTCCGCGCGGCTGGCGCGGGTGCACTGGCGCTCGGCCTGGGCGGCGCCACCGCCGCCACGGCGCAGACGGCCAGCGCGGCCGCCCGGAAAGGCCCCGGCTCCTTCTCGCAAGCGCCGACCCCCCCGAAAGGGTTCACCAGCCGGTTCATCCACGCGAATGGACTGCGTCAGCACGTGGTCATCGGAGGCGACGGGCCGCCGCTGCTGCTGGTGCACGGCTGGCCCCAGTTCTGGTACCAGTTCCGCCTGATCATGCCGACGCTGGCCCAGCACTTCGAGGTCATCGCGCCCGACCAGCGTGGCCGCGGGCTGACCGACAAGCCCGCGCCCGGAGAAGGCGGGTCCGGGTACGACACTGGCACCCTCGCCGGCGACCTGGCCGCGCTGATGGACGCGCTCGGCCACCGGCGGTTCACCGTGGTCGGCTGCGACACCGGGATGGATATCGCTTACGCCCTGGCCGCCGATCACCGGGACCGGGTCGACCGCCTGGCCGTCGCCGAGGCCGTCCTGCCGGGCGTGCAACCCTCACCGCCCCTGTTCCTCCCCGCGGCGCTCAACGAGCACCTGTTCCACCTCATGTTCAACCGGCTGCCCACGATGAACGCCGAGCTCGTCCACGGGCGGGAAGACATCTTCTTCGGCTTTATCTTCGACGTCGAGGCGTTCAAGAAGCTGCCCGGCGACGCCGTCAGGGTCTACATCGACAACCTGGCCGACAGCCTCGCGTCGCTGAGCGGCAGCTTCGGGTTCTACCGCGCGCTCGACGCCACCACCGCGCAGAACCAGCAGCGCGCGAAGAAGAAGCTGATCCTGCCCGTGCTGGCGGTCGGCGGAGCGGAAAGCGGCGGTACAGGGCCCGGGGACGCGATGATGCTCGCCGCGGACAACGTGCAGACCGTGGTCCTTCCCGACTGCGGCCACTTCGTCGCCGAGGAGGCTCCCCAGGAGATGCTGGCCGCGCTGATTCCGTTCCTGACCGCGTAGAAGGACGGACCGGCCGCGGCGCGCAACTTAACACCGAGTCGTGATCACTAGATCAAGCACTTGCACACATTTGAAGAAGGACAGGTATGGCGGAGCAGCAGGCTCCGGGACTTTGGCGTACTGACCTGCAGCGGCACGATCTCCGCGTCCTCGGGCGCGAGGTCATCCAATCGCGTGTCGACTCGGCCCGGAAGCGCCATTGGTCAAGCACACCCACCCGGGCGAAGAGATCATCTTCATCCTCGAAGGGTCGCTGGGGTATCAGATCGAAGGTAAGCCGCCGAAGACGTTCCATGCTGGTGACGCCCTGGCCTTCCCGGCCGGGGCGGTCTACGCGGTGAGGAACGTCGGCCGCGGCAACGCCGCCGAACTCGTCACCTATGTCGTCGAAAAAGGAAAGCCGCTCCTCGCGCTGGCCGAGTGACGCCAGCCCGTCCTGTACGACCGTCCCTTACCCGCCCCGCCCAGCAGCAGGGCGAGGAATCGACAAGGAGAGAAGCATGACCATGACCGACCTCACCATCGCCCCTTTTGAGGTCCACGTGCCCGAGGAGGCCCTGGACGACCTTCGGCGGCGCCTCGCGGCTACGCGCTGGCCCAGCAAGGAGCTCGTCGCCGACCGGTCGCAGGGCGTACAGCTGGCAACGTTGCAGGAACTGGCGCGCTACTGGGCGGCCGAGTACGACTGGCGCACGTGCGAGGCGAGACTGAACGCGCTGCCGCAGTTCACCATCGAGATCGACGGGCTCAGCATCCACTTCATCCACGTCACGTCGCGGCACGAGGACGCGTTGCCGCTGATCATGACCCACGGCTGGCCCGGCTCGGTCATCGAGCTGCTCGAGACCGTCGGCCCGCTGACCGACCCGGCCGCGCACGGCGGCTCCGCCGAGGACGCGTTCCACCTCGTCCTGCCGTCCATCCCCGGGTACGGCTTCTCCGCCGAGCCGGCCGAGACCGGCTGGTACTCCGGCCGCGTCGCGCAGGCCTGGGCGGAGCTGATGCACCGTCTCGGCTACACCCGCTACGTCGCCCAGGGTGGCGACCAGGGCGCCGCCGTCACCGACGCCATGGGCCGCCAGGCACCCGAGGGGCTGATCGGCATCCACACGAACTTGCTCGTGACGGCGCTGGCCGGCCCCGAGCCGGCCGACACCGCGGAGGAACACGCGGCGGCCGGCGCGCTCGCTGTGTTCAGGCAGAGCGGCTTCGGCTACTTCCTGGAGCAGGCCACGCGGCCGCAGACGATCGGCTACGCGCTGCTCGATTCACCCGTCGCCCTGGCGGGCTGGATGCTCGACCACGACACCGACGCCTACTACAAGATCTCTCGCGCCTTCGTCGACCGGCAGCCGTCCGGGGGTCTCACCCGGGACCACGTCCTCGACAACATCACGCTGTACTGGCTGACCGGCACCGGGGCCTCGGCCGCCCGCTCATACTGGGAGGCCGGACGAGCCCAAGCGCTTGCGGCCGGCCAGCCTCCTCCGCAGGTCTCGATCCCGGTCGGTTACACCACCTTTCCCGGCGAGATCTTCCGGGCCCCGCGCAGCTGGGTCGAGAAGGGCTATCCCACCCTTACCTACTTCCACGAGGCCGCCAGGGGCGGCCACTTCGCCGCCTGGGAAGAGCCCGAACTGTTCGCGACCGAGATCCGGGCGGCATTCCGGCCGCTGCGCTAGCGGACAGGAGCTGTGCGGCGCTCACCTACCGTGCGCGCCGTCCAACGGCACGTGCGGCGCCACGCTGAGCCTGTTCGCCGCGCTCGCCTGGGCGGCCCCGGCCCGGCGCGTCATTCAATCGGCGCCGACTGGGCCAGTGACCATTGCGATCGTGCTTGACCCGTACCGGGTGCTCGTTTGCTCACTTCCGGCCCGATTACCCGGAGTGCGTAGCGAATGACCGTGCGCCAAACTCTCCGTAGAGACCGCCATCACACATTCCGCCCAGGCCGGAGATCGCGGGGAAGCTTCCACTTGCGGGGTGTTTGGGGGTTTTCTGGTCTCGTCTGGGAGATTAGGCTGCGGTCAAGGGGATGGCGCGGCCCCGGCGGGCCGGGGCTGGCGGATATGACCCCCGCACTGCCCGGGCGTGGTCGTAGGCGGCAGCCGCCGTGGCTGGCACTCAGGTGCTCGTGACCGCCGGTCTCGGCTTCACCCGGGCGGATCTGGACCAGCCGGGAGGCCGGGTGAGCGGTCATGCCCAGTCAGGCGACCAGGACGCGGCGTATGTCGGGCCGACTGTAGATCTGTGTCGGCGGGGCCGCGCGACGCGGCTGGCGGACAGGCGTGCCGAGTGCGACGCGCTGGACCGACTGATCGAGGCCGTCCGGGGCGGTGAGGGCCGGGCGCTGGTGGTGCGCGGTGACCCGGGGGTGGGCAAGTCCGTGCTGCTGGAGCATGCGGCGGGGCGGGCGTCGGGTTCGGGGTGCCAGGTGGCGCGGGCGGTGGGCGTGCAGTCGGAGATGGAGCTGGCGTTCGCGGGGCTGCACCAGCTGTGCGCGCCGATGCTGGGTGGCGCGGAGCGGCTGCCGGCGCCGCAGCGGGATGCGCTGCGGACCGCGCTCGGCATTGCCGCGGGGCCGCCGCCGGACCGGTTCCTGGTGGGGCTGGCGGTGCTGGGCTTGCTGTCGGAGGTGGCCGGGGAACGCCCGCTGATCTGTGTGATCGATGACGAGCAGTGGCTGGATCAGTCCTCGGCGCAGGCACTGGGGTTCACGGCGCGCCGACTGGGGGCCGACCCGGTGGGGCTGGTGTTCGCGGCCCGGACTCTGGGCGCGGAGCTGGCCGGGCTGCCGGAACTCGTCGTTGACGGGCTGGCCGACGATGACGCGCGGGCGCTGCTGGAGGCGGCGCTGCCCGGGCCTCTGGACGCGCGGGTCGCCGACCTGATCGTGGCGGAGACCCGGGGGAATCCGCTGGCGCTGCTGGAGCTGCCGCGCGGGCTGACCCTGGCGGAGCTGGCGGGCGGGTTCGGCCTGCCCGGGGCGGTGCCGCTGACGGGCCGGATCGAGGAGAGCTTCTTGCGCCAGATGGAGGCTTTGCCGGCGCAGACGCGGCGGCTGGTGCAGTTGGCGGCGGCCGATCCGTCCGGCGACCGGTCGCTGGTCTGGCGCGCGGCAAGGCGGCTGGGCATCCCGGCCGACGCGGCGGCGCTGGCGACCGAGGCGGGGCTGGCCGAGTTCGGCGCCCGGGTGCGGTTCCGGCATCCGCTGGTCCGCTCGGCGGTCTACCGGTCGGCATCGTTGCCGGACCGGCAGCAGCTGCACGCGGCGCTGGCGGAGGTGACCGACCCGCAGGCTGATCCGGATCGCCGGGCCTGGCACCGGGCCCAGGCCGCGGCCGGGGCGGACGAGGACGTCGCCGCCGAGCTGGAGCGGTCGGCCGGGCGGGCGCAGGCCCGCGGCGGGCTCGCCGCCGCAGCCGCGTTCCTGCAGCGCGCCGTCGTGCTGACAGTCGAGCCGGCGCGGCGTGCGGAGCGCGCGCTTGCGGCGGCGCAGGCGAGCTTCCAGGCCGGCGCGTTTGACGCGGCTCTCGGGCTACTGGCTACGGCGGAGGCCGGGCCGCTGGACGAGTTTCAGCGCGTCAGGGTGGATCTGCTGCGCGGCTTCGTCGCCTTCGCCTCGGATCTTGGCAGAGATGCTCCCCCGCTGCTGCTGAAGGCCGCAATGCGGCTCGAACTGTTCGACCTGGAGCTCGCGCGCGAGACCTACCTGACCGCCTGGGGCGCGGCCGTCTTCGCCGGGGGGGACCAGCTGCTGGAGATCTGCCGCGCCGTCCGGGCCCTCCCTCCGCCGCCGGGCACTCCCCGTCCGCTCGACCTGCTGCTCGGCGGCCTTGCTGTGCTGATGACCGACGGCCGCGCCGCCGCGACGCCAATGTTGCAGCGAGCAGCGAGAGCGCTCGCCGGTATCCCCGTGGAGGACGTCCTGCGGTGGGGCTGGATGACCACGGCGGCGAGCAACGCCGTGTGGGACGACGACAGCACGCGCGCGATCTCCGCCAGGCAGGTCCAGGTTGTCCGTGACGCCGGCGCGCTCGCGCAGCTGCCAATGCCCCTCGTCGCGTTGGGCGTGGCCACCATCTGGAGCGGCGACTTCGCGGGTGCCGCCGCGCTCATTGCCGAGGCCGACAGCGTCGCGGCGGCGACCGGGAGTGGCATCGCGCCGTACACCACGCTGAGGCTCCTGGCACTGCAAGGGAGGGAAGCCGAGGCCTCCGCGCTGATCGCGAGCATGATCGAGCAGGCCGCGGCCGGAGGGCAAGGGCTGGCGGCGACCAGTGCGTACTGGGCGGCCGCGGTCCTGTACAACGGCCTGGCCCACTACCCTGAGGCGGCGGCGGCGGCCCGGCAAGCCACCTCGAACACCTTCGAGCCGTGGATCTCGATGTGGGCACTGCCCGAGCTGGTCGAGGCGGCCGCGCGCGGGGGAGACACCGAGCTCGCACGCGATGCGGTGGAGCGGCTGGCGGTGACGACGCGGCCCTGTGCCACTGACTGGGCGCTTGGCATCGAGGCGCGCTGCCGGGCGCTGTTGAGCGATAGCGCGGCCGCCGACGGCCTGTATCGGGAGGCGATCGACCGGCTGAGCCGGACCCGGCTGCGTCCCGAGCTCGCCCGCGCGCATCTGCTGTACGGGGAGTGGCTGCGCCGCCAGGGCCGGCGCGCCGACGCGCGCGAGCAGCTGCGCACCGCCCACAGCCAGTTCACGTCGATTGGGATGGAGGCGTTCGCCGAGCGCGCCGGGCGCGAGTTGAGGGCGACGGGCGAAAAGGTGCGCAAGCGCAGCGCCGAGACGCGCGATGAGCTCACCCCGCAGGAGGAGCAGATCGCCCGGATGGCCCGTGACGGGCTGTCCAACCCGGGGATCGGCGCGCAGCTGTTCCTGTCGGCGCGCACGGTCGAATGGCATCTGCGCAAGGTTTACACGAAGCTTGGCATCGGTTCCCGCTACGAACTGAAGGCGGCGCTGGCGCAGCGTGGGCAAGGCGGCCAGCCAGCCTAGCCGAGGGCCTCAGTGGCCGGCGATCTGGCCGCCGTCGATGTGCAGGATCTCGCCGGTGATGTAGGGCGAGAACTCCAGGAACAAGACGCCGTCCACGACATCGCTGACCTGGCCCACGCGGCCCAGCGAGGGCAGCCGGTCGCCGTGGTGCTCGTAGCTTTCTGGCGGGTGCGCCGGGGTCTGGATGATGCCCGGGGAGACGGCGTTGACCCGGATGCCGTAGGAGGCGTACTCGAAGGCCAGCGACCGGGTGGCCGCGGCCAGCCCGCCCTTGGTCAGCGCGGCCAGCACCGCGGGCGTGCCAGAGTCCGCGGCCCCGGCCAAGGTGGCGGTGACAGTGACCACGTGGCCGCCGTACCGGCGGGCCATCTCGGCGATGGCGCGTTGGGTCACCCAGAAGAACCCGGTGAGGTTGATCCCTACCACGCGGGCGTAGTCGGCGGCCGTGTAGTCGGTGAACGGCTTGTCAATGACCACGTCCGCGTTATTGACCACGGTGTCGAGGCGGCCGAACCGTTCCAGCGCTGCGCCGATGACCCGGCCGGCGCTCGCCGGGTCGGCGATATCGCCCTCGACGGCGAGCACCTCCGGGTCCTTCGACGGTCTGAGCGTGGGGGCGCTGGCCACCACCGCCCAGCCCCGCCGCCGGTACCCGGCCACCAGGCCGGCGCCAATGCCCTCAGAGGCGCCCGTGATGACGGCGACCTTGCCCTTCATGGCGCTGCCACGCCGGCCCGTTCAGGTGCGGGGTAAGTGGCAGGGTCAGGTTCAGCAGGGCCACCCGCGGGCGATGCGAGAGCACGATGCCCTACCGCTCGCGCGCTGGACAATTCTCTTCCAGGCCATCTGCCTAGTCCACGGCGGCATGCGGCCTGGGGTTCGGCGCCGCGGCCGATCCGTCCCGGTAGGGGGCGAGGAACTCGGTCAGTGCCGCGACCAGCTCGTCGGGGGCCTGCTCGGCGAGCCAGTGGCCGATGCCGGGAATGACCAGGGTCTGTACGTGGTCGGCGGTGAGCTTCATCGTGTCCGCGGTCATGGCACCCAAGCTTTCCGCTCCGCCCATCGCCAGCACGGGCATCGGCAGCCGGCGGGTGTTCCGCTCCTGGTTCTGCGCCGCGGTAGTCCCGAACGCGCGGTAGAGCTGGAAGCTGCCGTGCAGCGCCTCGGGACTCGAGGCGAGCCCGTCGACGTAGTACTGCACGGCGTACCCGGGCAGCTTGTTGGTCCCGGCCGAGGCGGAGAACTCCGCGCCGAAGAAGATGTCCTCGCGGCCCCGGACGAGCTTCTCGTTGGTCTCCTTGAGCTGGTTGAACGGGATGTGCCAGAGGCGGTCAACGAGCAGGTCCGGGAGGATCAGCGGGTTCGGCGGCGAGATGCCCGGCAGCGGGGCCTCGCCGACGGCCAGGCGCGCGACCCGGTCGGGATGATCGGCGGCCAGCGCGTACCCGATCAGCATGCCGGTGTCGACGCCGGCCACGGCGAACCGCTCGTGGCCGAGCGCGTCCATCAGCCCGGTGAGGTCGTTCGCGAGGGTGCCCGTGTCGTAGCCCTGCTCCGGCTTGTCGGACAGCCCGATGCCGCGCTGGTCGACCGCGATAACGGAGAAGTCCCGGGCCAGCGCCGGCATGACCAGGCGCCAGTAGTACCACGACCCGGGCCAGCCGTGGATCAGCAGCACCGGCGGGCCGACGCCGCCGGTGACCGCGTGCAGGCGCACGCCGCCGGTGTCGACGTACCGGCTGGTAAACGTGCCGGTGAACCCCTCTGGGAGGTGCGGCGCCCCGGAGACCGAGCCGGGGCCTTCCGCGGCCGGCAGACCGGCGAACGAGGTGGTCATGGCGATCCCCTTTCAACAGGCGGTACCGCCTCACGATCGCGCACCGCGCGGTCGCCTCGCGCCCGTGACTCCCTGGCCGTCACCCTGATCCCACCCTGGTCAGCGATCGGGCGCAGACGGCGGCCGTGTCGCGCCAGAATCACGGGTCGCCGGGCCGGGCGGGACGGCCTCGGAGCTGATCATCCGTACGACCGCTTCCGGCAATGCGGCCCTCGGGCGACAGCTGCCGAGGCCAGCCCCGGCACTTCCGCGACCGGGCCGGCTACTGCACCGTGCGGTGACCGCCGCGCCCGAACCTGCCGCAGTCCTGGGCATGCTGTCGGCCAGAGCATAACGATCATTCGGACGCGGCATAGGCGGCGATGTCGGTGACAAGATCGCCGCACCTAACGGCGGGTCGGCGCGCGTCAGGCGCATCGATGGGTTGTTGCGTAGCGTCATCGACGCGTTGGTTCAGGGTACTCGCCGGCGCGAGAACCCATTCTTTAGATGCGGCCGCGGGCTTCTCGGGCTGGTTCGCGGGAAGCGGTGCAACCCGCCGGGCAAGTGCCGGCCGCGCGGGCAGCGCGTCATGCGGGTGGGCCGATGGCCGGCTTGACGTCCACCACCGGAGTCCCGTCGATTGCCTCCAGCGCATCGACTTCAATCCGCAGCCCGTCGCGCGCCATGATGCGGGCACGGTGCAGGCCGATAGGATTCGGCCGGTTAGGGGAACAGGTGCTGAACACGCCGGTAAGCGGCTGGCTCATGTCATCTTCAGGATGGGTGCTCAGCTCGTCGCGGGGCGACAGGTGGAGCCAGGTCAGCACCACGATCTGGTCGCCCGGTCGCAGGTCCTTGGCGCCCTCCGCGACCTGCTCATCGAAGCGGATCCACGCCCGGGGTGCGCCTTCGCGCTGGTTCGGCGCATCATCGAGGGCCTTCAGGGCCGACTGCACCCACCCGACCGGCACCAGACCGTAGCTCGTCTGCATAACACCAGTCTGCCGGCCGACCGCGGGGCACGGCCCACGCGGCTGCCTAGATTGATCCCTGTGCCCGGGTTGTCACGGCAGGAGACCTACCCGGAAGCGCGAGATCGCCGACTCGGCGCCGCGAGGAGTTGTGCCCGGCCGTGCAGAGGTTGCTTGCAGATCGTCCAGTTATGGATGTCCTTGCATCTTCGGATGATTGGCCCAGGCGAAGGTCGATCCGGGCTGCTGTCAACTCCCGGTCGTTTCGGTGCGGTGCAGCCGGTGGGGTGGGGGATCTGGACCTTAGTTCGCGGGGGTGGAAGCCCCGGGATGCTCGCCTGGGGCGAGCTGGCGGGTCTGCGCCGGTGTCTTGATTGAGGTTATGGTGGCGTTGTTTTGGGCCCGGCCGGCCGCTGGGCCTGGTGCTGGGCGGTGGCCGGCTGGGCGGATAGTGCGCCGTGGTCGCCGGGGGCGGGGCTGGGCGGCGGCTGTCTGGCTGGGTCGGGTCCGTAGGCGAAGCCGGCTATCGCGCCGAGCACGGCGAACGCGGCCGCGGCGAGCAGGACGTCGTTGAGGCCGCTGGCGGTGCCGGCGCGGGCGGCGTGGGTGACCGCGGCGCGGGCGGCGGGCGGGACTGCGGCGGCGACCCGGGTGCCGGCGCCGGAGGCGACGGCGGCGGCCAGCCGGCGGGCGGCGCCGGGCGGGGCGGGCAGGCCGGCCAGGGCGTGCAGGGTGGCGGTGGTGACGCGGGAGGCGTAGAGGGCGCCGAGCACGGCCACGCCGGTGGCGGTGCCGACCTGGCGCAGCGTGTTCACCAGGCCGGCGGCCATCCCGGCGCGGGCCGGCTCTACCGCCGCGAGCGCGGCTGAGGCCAGGCCGGTGGAGGTGATGCCCAGGCCGATCCCGGCCAGGATGAAGCCGGGCAGCAGCACCAGCCAGGTGGAGGTGGCGGTCAGGTGGGCCATCGAGGCCAGCCCGGCCGCGGCCGCGGCCATGGCCACGCCCAGCAGCACCCGCATCGCCACCTTGCCGATCAGCCGGCCGGTCAGCAGGGCGACCGTGAAAGAGGCCAGCGTCAGCGGCAGGAACCGCAGCCCGGCCTGGACCGGGGAGTAGCCGAGGGTGTTCTGGATGTACAGC
>Ga0207700_10000059_pt1 | contig 69113 bp, 95 predicted proteins | sample LARL82metaG_FD_184348 | JGI IMG/M metagenome (GOLD analysis project Ga0207700, IMG submission 184348) | Corn, switchgrass and miscanthus rhizosphere microbial communities from Kellogg Biological Station, Michigan, USA - LAR L8-2 metaG... | ecosystem: Host-associated > Plants > Roots >...
GCAAGCGGCTCCTCGGACGATCAGGACGTTGCTGATCGTTCTCAGGGCTTCGAGGAAGCGGAGGGAGTCGAACCCTCTGAGGCCGCCAAGCCCCTACGGTTTTCAAGACCGCTGCACACTCCGAGGTTAGCGCTTCCATCGTGCGTCTTGACCGCCCACGCACACGTACGGCCCTGTTACACCGCACCACCACCAGATATTCAACATGTTTCTGCGGAAAGAGTGGGATTCGAACCCACGGACACCGATGGCGTCGGCGGATTAGCAATCCGCTCCCGTGCAACCACTCCGGGCCACCTTCCCATGATGATCCAGCGGGGTAAGCATGCGTCAGCCCATCCGTAACCGGATACCGTGAGCGCGGCGTGGATCATTCGCGATGTACGGGCGTACTGGACTCAAACCAGGAGTGCCGGTTAACAGACGCACCCGCCATGTGGAACATGGTCTTGCCCGCACTTCGTAGTCCCCGTGGGATTCGAACCCACAATCCCTTCCGGGCACTGGTTTCTAAGACCAGCACGTATGCCAATTCCGCCAGGGGACCATGATGGGTGTTCCTTGTTTTGCGAGGGGGCAGGGATCGAACCTGCGGCTATCCGGATAAGCTTCCTATGTCATCCCCAAGCCAGAACACCCTTCGAGCATACGACCGGATTTGAACCGGCGGCCTCCACCTTGGCAAGGTGGCGCGCAACCAACCGCGCTCCGTATGCATGTGACGGACCTTTCACTGGACCGCTTTCGCGCCAGCGGGGATAGGCATTGCGATCCGCCGAAACCCCGAATCGCCTCGACGGCGATTAGCTTCGGTCAGATCGCACGAGGCGTGGCCCTGGCCGCTGCGGCGTGGACTCATCCCCAGAGTGCGTGTCTCGAACGATCTGACCTGATGCCGCTAGCAAGGCAGCATTTGCTCTCGGAGTTGGACTCGAACCAACGTGCGCTGGGGTCAAGGCCCAGCCTGGATGCCTGACAACCATCCGAGAACGTGCTAACTTCCAACAAACTGCCTATTTTCGTTGTAGGTTAGCATGTTACCTGCAACGAACGTTGTACCTAGAGCCGCCCGTGGGATTTGAACCCACAACCTCCGCCCTACCAAGGCGGCGCTCTACCAGATGAGCTTGGGAGGCAGGGACGGTGAGGGACTCGTGCGAACCCATAGGTCTCGTCCCGGGAAGCTCCGAATAGGATTCAACCCTCACCATCGAGCCCCCCATCGGATTCGAACCGATCACCCCCGCTTTACAAGAGCGGTGCTCTAGCCGACTGAGCTAGAGGGGCTGGGGCCGAGTTCCTTTCACCTGGACCGCGACAAGGGCCGCACTTGGTATCGACACCAGGCATGAGTTTTCGTTACTGCCAGACCCGGACCCAGTTGACCTCCATGGTGGCCGGTGCAATCACGTTCGAGCCGTTGGTCGTGTAGTCGATGATCGGGAACATCCTCGCGGACGTGATGCCCGTGGTGATCTTGCCAACCAGCTTGCCGTCGTAGTAGTAGCGAACGACACCGTTTTCCCAGTCCGAGCCGAATCGGTGCCAGCCCGAGAAGTTACCCGGGGCGCAGTCACCAGGACCGCCAGCGGGTGAGTGGAAGTGCCAGCAGGCGTCACCATCCAGCCCTTCCATCGTGTCATTCTCACCCGTGGTGGGCCAGGTGCCATTCCCATCACTCCAGAACGCTGGCCAGTTGGCGACGTGGCTGCCGTTGGCTGGCAGGAAGGCGTCGAACTCGATAGCGCCGAAGGCGTAGTCGAACTTACCAGCGGCCGAGAGGATCGCACCCGTGTAGGGGAATGTGCCCTTCGGGGTGGTGATGGTCTTGTGGGTCAGTGACAGGTGAGCGTCACCACCGGAGAGTGTGATCGCGTTCGGGCTGTAGCCAGCCTTTTCCTCGGAGTTGACCGGCCCGGTGTTACCGGTACCGAACCAGCCGGGAGACCACTTGCTGGTGTTGAGCGTGGAGCCACCGAAGCCGTCGCTGAACTTCATCGTCCAGGAACAGGATGTTGACCAGCTTGGCTGGGGCGTGGAGCAGGTAGCGGCCTGTGCCGATGCCGGTGACAGGATCGCCAGGAATGGGAGCGCCATCAGCAGCGCGGTAGCGAGCCGCCTCATGAGCTACCACCCGAATGGCGGCCACAGGTGCCGGTCTTCTCGCCACCCTTGCCGTCCGACTCCACCCGGCGCGACTGCGCCAGGCCAATCCTCTCGTCCACGTTCTCACCCTTGACGGTCATGAACGGGACACCACAGCCGCGCTCGTCGCAGCGGAGGATGTGGATTTCATTTCGGCGTGTCCTCATGACGCCTCCTTTCGAGCCTCCCACCGGGATCGAACCGGTACCCTCCCGCTTACGAAACGGGCGCTCTGCCGAACTGAGCTTGGGGGGCATCGCCAGGTGCCTGCACCAGCAGGGAATCGGACCCAGCACCTGGCTGACGAGCGAGCGCTTCACTCGTTTGTAGGCGACCCCGGACTTGAACCGGGAAGCACAAGGTTTTGAACCGAGTAGGTATGCCAATTCCCATCAGCCGCCCATGTGGCCAGCTTGACGAAACTAGCCGTTTCGCCGGGCACCCACCCGATTAGGGCGCTGACCTGCCCAGGACTAGCCGGTCGGGTTTATCGCTTAGCGCTAGTCCATGCTTATGGGAGAGCCGACGATAGACGCCATGGAAGCGCAAGGGCCAGTTTGGGCTTCCCGTGCCGCGAACGGTAGCTGGGTACCAGATCGCGCCGTTTAGGCTAGCCTGTCCAGAGAGTCGGCTCTCCGCTACCCGCCAGGCTAAGGCGGTGTCTTCTCAGCTATTAGCTCCGCAGCAGCCGGGTACGGAGGTATTGCAATATGCCCATACCGAGTTGGTCACGGACCCTGACCACTGGTGTCCCACGGTTTGGCTGCCATAGTACCCTGCCAGGGACTTGAACCCGTGTTCCCCGGGGTAAGAGCCCGGTGCATAGCCGTACATGCTCGCAAGGTATGTTGTTGCCCGTAACGGTGGCCTCGGTCTGCCCCCGCTGCCCCCATGCCCACTGGATGACCGCATCCTCAGCATGGCGAGTCCTGGCCGGTAGCGCAGCCAGGATTGATCATAAGGGGTGGCTTACTTCGAGCATCCGGCCGGGGTCGAACCGGCATTGACTTGCTTGGAAGGCAAGCGCATATCCGCTCTGCCACGGATGCATGTGCCGAATGGGATTACTCCCATCGGGCGCTTCACCAGCTTCTCTCAGGGACCGCTCGCGAGTTACGGTACCGGTGCTGCCCTTTGCGTGCGACCCGTTGGTATCGAACCAACCTCCCCGGCTTTTCAGACCGGCGCTAATCCGTCTCAGCTAGAGTCACAGGGCGATGAGCCCGGTCGTGAGATTCCGGGCTCATCGCGATAGTAGGGATTCTTCTTTGGTGCTCTATTCTGCCATCTTTCAGGCGCTAACAAACAGGACTGCGACGTAACGCTTTTGTGCCCAACTTCAGGCCGAGGCGTTCATAGCGACCTCCTCTGGGATACCTGTTGTTAGTCCCGGCTTCAATACCGGGCTCGTCTGGGAAGCTGGATTCGAACCAGCGCTCTCCTGACTCCAGATCAGGCGGGATGACCAAGCTTCCCCATACCCAGATGCGAGACGGTTTGCTTTGTATCCCCTTGCCGTCCCTCAATGGTGTTATGGGTGTTTGACGGTTTCCCAGCTACCGTGGCGGGCTCAACCGCCATCGCCTACTTCCCAAGGCCAGTGCTCCCAGGAACCACGTCCTGGTGAGTGGGACGAACACTCCAAGCACATCCAGCCTGGTTTTTAGCGAGCTTCCGGGGCTGCTCTAGACCGCTGAGCTATGGAACCTACCTGGTAAGCCCCAGAGGGATTCGAACCCCCGTCTTCCCCTGCTTACGCGAGCCCAGGCGTAGTCTCAGGAACCCCTTGCGGGCAGACTAATTACTGTCCTGGTGCTCGCAGTCTGGATGGATGGATTTGAACCACCGACCTCGCGCTTCCGGAGCGCTTACTCTGACCAAACTGAGCTACATCCAGATGTGGGGAAGCTCTCCAATTTAAGCTATGGCCCGCGAACTGTCGCAACCTCGTCAGACCAGCGGGTATCGACTCCCGCATCTCTCCCCCGCTTACGCCCACCGGCCGTCACCGCCAGGTGTCTCGGGTATCTCCCGAGGATCATTGGTGGGCAAGTATGTGGTCGGGATTTTCCTCCCCGGACTCCTTGTGAGACCCGGCCCTTCCGGCCTTCTTTTTGTGGGGCCGAAGCCCCGTCGAACCAGTGGACCACGTCGGATTTGAACCGACACCTTCCTGCTTGCAAGGCAGACGCTCTACCAGTTGATGCTAGCGGCCCATGCGGCATGAGGCACACCACAGTGTCGTTGAAGCCGCGTTATACACGCGGACCCTCAAGCCGTTTGCGACAGTAGCTGCCCTCGCGACCGAAGCCGCCTGGCGTCACCCTGCCGCCGTACCGATCAGGTCCGTTGCCGGTCTTGGTCGCCCTGGCTACCACCGAAGCGGACTGAAGCTCCAGAACTAGGCCGGTCGGCCTGATCAATGACCTCTATTCACGAATCAAAGCGCTGGCACGTACACCGCCTCGCCGCTAGGTTCAGTTCCCCCGTCGCCGGGGGCTTCGGGACCGGCTGCCCAGTCCCTCAGCGGTGGTGCTCTACGAGCTTAGCATCTGTGGCTGACGGTTGTCAACCCCTGATCTACCAGGCTCGATGCAGGGTGTGTGACGGGGTTCGAACCCGCGAGAACCAGGCTCACAACCTGGCCCCTGATGCCACCCGGGCTCACGCACCATGCCCGCAGGCTGTGACCTGCGGCGATTCAGTTGTAGGACCACTATAGCATGTGGTGCTGACGTTCACAAGTCCAGGCCGCCCCAGCAGCTTCCCGCGCCGGGGGCGGGCAGGCACAGGCGGTAGGAGCAGCCATCGCAGAAGTCGTGGAAGTGACCACCGCCCAGGTCATGGGTCCGGATGATCCCCAGCGGGCAGAACTGGCACTTGTCCTCTACCGGGTCAACCGGGAGTATCGCCGGGGCCGCCATGGATCTGCACCTCCACCTCATCGGGCACGAGAGTCGTGCCATCGGCTAGCCGGATCACCACGCCCGCGCTGGGGTGGACCTCCGACTCGATGATGGCCCGGCGGACGAAGTCCGTCTCCTCAGCCTCGACGGTCTGGATGATGATCCGCATCAGCCCACGTCACATGCTGAGGAACTGATCGTCCTCGACCATGCGCATGGCGGCAGGTTCCCGCCGTTGTCCGTCGCCAGGGAGTCCATCGCGGCGGCGAAGGCGTCATAGCTGGCCTGCTGCTTGCTGGTCATCGCGTGGACGTTGCCGTTGGTCTCGCACTGGTTCGGGTTCTGGTCATAGCCCGGGTTGATGACGGTGCAGAAGTCCTGGCCATGACCGATGCCAACCCAGAACGCCTGGAAGTTCTGCGGTGGGTTGCTGGTCGCGTTCGGCACGATGGTGGCGGCCTCTACCCAGTCAAGGCCGTCAGCCGGGTGCTTGTCCCAGTTATATGAGTTGAGGTTGTGCGACCAGTACAGCGCACCACCCGACACCGACTGGTTGATGCACTCGTAGGCCACATGGGTGGACAACTGCACGCCGTGGTAGTCGAAACAGCCCTTGAGGCTGGGCAGGGAGTTCGCCTGTGCCCGGGTCAGGGTCTGGCTGGCCATCGCCTGCTGGACTGTCTGGCCATGTGCCGATGGTGCGAACATGGACTGGGCTGATGCGGCGATGACCATGATAGCCGCGAGGGCAAGAAGGAACTGTAGCGGGTGCCTGACTGCCTTGTGCATTGTCTACTCCGTGGATCTCTCGCTGATGCCAAATGGCTTGGACTGCATCGTGGCCATTATACCCTTGGCCGCTTCGAACACCCTCAGGCGATCCTCTCGCAACTCCGTCTCGCGTGGGCCGGGCGGGTTTCCCGCACGGCGGGCTGGGCTATGGGTATAGCCTTCAATCTGCCTATCGAGGCTGGCGAGTCTCCCGAGCAGTTTCTCGATGCGCTGCTGGAGGACGACCTCGGCGGCCCTGGCGAGCATTTCCCGGTTTGCGGCACGGACCATACCGATGCCCTCGACGTAATACGAGACGCGCGGATCACCAAAGGTGCGGATTTCTTCGATGCGTGGTGGGTCGCCCAGGATCATAGGTGGGACCTGAGCCTGTGCGAGATAGCGCTTGCGGATTTCGTTGATTGTCTGCTGAGTCGCCGGGGCAGGAACGGTGATGATCTGCGGGCGGTCCTCGGGGAACGCCATATAGTGCTCCTGCTGTGCCTGGTCCTCGGCCTTAAGGATCAGGTCCAGGACCGGGACACCGGCCCAGTTGTCCGCGTAGCGGTATAGCTGTGCGTGCGGGTTGCCGGGTGGTGTGACCACGCGAACCGACATCGCCCGAATCGCCTGGCGAGCCCGGACCACCCTCAGCCAGGCCCAGCCGGTGGCGTACAGGAAGATGATCAGAGGGATGAAAATCCGGAAGTATTCGACCATGGCCTCACCCTATCAACCGGGACCGGCGGGTACCTCAGCACCGGTATGCTACCCTTGCCTGTGCCGGGGCACAGTAGTTAATGATCATGAACTACTAGCCCTATAGAAGAAAAACCGGCTCCGCCGGTTTTTCTTAAGAACTTCTATTACTCTTAAACGGATCATGAACAGAGTTCATGATCCTCAAAGAACTCTATAGCTCTTGTTCTTTATAAGTATAACACCCACCGTTCTATAACCAACGGTTCTCTCTCTTAGAACCGGTCCTCGGGCTATCGCCCTCGTCCCGGCCCCTATGCTAGACTAGCTTCGAGACGGTGGCGATCAGCCACCACCGAGGCACGAGAGGCGAGCCACCATGGCCAAGGACCCCAAGCCCACGACGCTGACCAACGTCCACGTCAACGTCACCAACCTCCGCAACACGAAGGGGTCGGGCAAGGCGACCCAGATCCAGCGATCCGGTGCCACCGGCACGGGCGAGGTAACACCAAGGAAGGCGAGGCGCGCATGAGGAAGATCGTTCTAACCATTCTGATGGGCGTGGGACTGCTCACTGGAATCGGCATGCAGGCGGCACCGGCATTTGCGGGCACCGCCGCACACCACGCACCGCACGCCACAACCCGCGTGGCTCCGCCACTCCCGGCCGCTCAGACGGCCTCGTGCACACAGGGGCACCTCGACTACGGCGTCGGCAGTGTGACCATCAGTGCCGACTGGGAACCACCGGGTTCCTGTGGCTGGCATGTCCGCACGTGCTCGCTGGACTCGACCAACACCTCCCGGTGTGGCGGGTTCGTCAAGGCGACCGAACTGGTCACCACCAGCCCGCAGGCGAATGGCACCATGGCCGATGGATGGCTTCAGCAGTACCTCGACAGCACACACCCGCAGCGCTGGTGCTGGGATGTGCTGGGGCAGGTATCCACCTCATGGCACAAGTGCAGCGGCAAGGGGTTCGGCCCTCCGGTGCACACCACCGCCGCTGGCATGACGCTCCAGCCAGCCGGGCACACGACCGTCGATGGCAAGCGCGTGTCCTGGTTCCACATCTGCCTGACGCACTCCAACGGAAGTCACTGCATCACCGCCAATGGCGTCGGCCGTGACCTGTCACTCGCCGCTGGCAGCGGCAACAAGTGGCAGGCCATTCCTGAGCGCTCAGACGGCAGAATCGCCTGGCAGAATGGCAGTGGCAACTGCATGACGGTTGACGGTTCCACTGGTGGCGTGCAGGCTGCGGGCAGCGGGTGTGCGGACGTTACGTCGGAGGAGTGGTTTGTGGGCGGGAGTGGCAATCTCACCTTCAACAACGTCGGCACCCAGAACTACATGGGCACCAATGGTGACGCCGCCGGGAAGCTGGTGTACGCCCACCCGGCACACACCGGGTTCTTCCGTGGGTGGACAACCTTCTCCTGCTGCCTGAAGACCACGGCGGCACACACCACCGGCAAGGCAGCGGGTATCACACTCGATGCCTTCACCGCACGCCGTGTGCCTCAGTCGGGCCACCTGAAGGAGTCCTTCGGCGCGGGTTACTACGTCGGCACGCCATCGCTCAACTACGGCTCAGGCGTCAGCGAGGAGTTCGGCGGACGGCAGATGACCTTCTTCCCCGATGGCAACTACTGCGCACCGGACGGGAACTGCTACACGCGCGGAGTGCTCGACTTCACCAGCGGCGCGAACAACTGCGCACAGGCCAGCGGGACCTCAGTCCTGGTAGCCGAGTGCTCTGGCGTTCCCGGCATCGAGTGGGCCGAGAAGATCGTCAGCGGCCATATCCACTTCATCAACGACAACGAGTCCTCGGCTGCGGGTGCGGACATCTTCATGGGTGGCCTACAATGCGGCTGCCCGCTGACGATGGGCCGGGCGGGTGTGCCGTCAGGCGTCCTGCAAGCCTGGGACTTCCTGTAAGCCGGGAGTAGCTTCGAGGTAAGCAAACCCTAACCATCTAGCCAGTTGTGGCCCTCCGCTCGATCCTGTAGCGTGGGGGCCACAACGTTCTGGAGGAACAGACATGAAAACATTCGAGCAGTACGTGGAGGCGGCGGAAGCCGAGGCCACGCACTCCGGACATGCCGACGCCGGGCGGATCTACGCAGAGCTTGCCAAGGCGATGGCCCTGCGCATGTCCGCCGCGACCGCCACCATCGTGGAGCAGCGGGACACCGAGCGGCTCCGCATCCAGGATGCCCAGGCAGCCCGCCAGGCGTCGGGCAGGCGGCGCACGATACCACCACCATGGGAAGCGGGGCACATCTGACATGAACGACGCCGAACGCGAGGCACTGGCCCGCATCGAGCGCAAGCTGGACTGGCTGCACCGGTACCTGACCACCCGTATCGCCAAGCCCGGTGACAGTCTCCCCGCCTGGTCCGAGACCGAGCACCCGCGCACCTGTGGCTTCCAGTGCCAGGGCTGCGGGCTGACCATCGCCCACGGCCCTGCGTGCGAGTCCATCGTGGCGGTCCACAAGAACTTGCACGGCCTCGTGATCAACCTGGCCACCGGGCGGGAGTGCGGCTGACATGATGACCCCACAGCAGGAACTGATCCTCGGCGCGGAGCGCGAGGCACTGATGGACAACGACCCCGAGGGAGCGGTCACCGCCTACGAGACGATCCGTCATGCTGCCATCGAGGCGGGGTTCTGCCCCATGTGCGGTTACCCGCTCATCAACCGTTCGTGCTACAACCCGAAGTTCTGCGCGATAGAGGGCCGTGGCGTGTACTGGACACCGAACGGTGATGCGCTCATACTGCCCACGCCGCTCGCGCCAGACAAGCCCTGACCTGCACGTTTGACGACTGTCGTACCCATCCTGTAAGCTCGTCTCAACTTCACCGGACAAGGAGCATCACGTGAAGCAGAGCAAGGTCAGCGTCACCGCCATCAGCAACATGACTGGCGCGAAGGTGATGGGCTTCGACCCCCATGGGACCGCCCACATCTTGTCGATCCTGAACAACATGTACTCCGACCCCGGCCTGGCCGTCGTGCGGGAGTACGCCGCCAACGCACGCGACTCGCATGTGGAGGCTGGCAACACCGACCCGATCCTGATCACCAGCCCGTCCTACCTGAACCCGATCCTCGTGGTGCAGGACTTCGGCACCGGCCTCAGTCCCGATGAGGTCGAGAACGTCTTTGCCGTCTACGGCACATCCACCAAGCGTGGTGTCGAAGGCCAGATCGGCTACTTCGGCATCGGCTCGAAGTCCGCCTTCACCATCGGCTCCCAGTTCACCGTGACCGCCGTCAAGGACGGCGTCATGTCCGTCGCGCTGTTCGCGCTGGACAACGATGGGAACCCGACCGTGAACATCGTCAGCGAGACCGGCACCGACGAGCCGGATGGTGTCAAGGTCGAGGTAGCGGTCAGTGATGTGGACAACGTCACGAACGCCATCGAGCGCCTGTTCGCCACCTGGCCACAGGGCTCCGTCCTGGTGGATGGTGTCGAGCCAACCTCGATCTGGGACGATGTGGAGGAACTGGCCGAGGGCGTGCACCTGGGCTGGCGGCCTGCCGCCCACACCAGCGATGGCTTCGTGGTCATCATGGGCGGCGTGGCCTACTCCCTGCCGACCTCCGTGGTCGAGACCCTGGACTACCGCCAGAAGACCATTGTCAACAATGTGCGCGCCAGCTACGCCAAGGTGTACCTGACCGTGCCCCTCGGCGCGGTGGACCTCACCCCGTCGCGTGAAGACCTGCGCGTCACCCCGATGACCACGGCCACGCTGAATGACATGGTGGACCGTTTCCACAACGCCCTGACACCGTGGATCACGAAGCAGATTTCGGACGCACCGACCCTGATCGCGGCAATCATCGCGGCCGACGACCTGCGCCGGAAGCTGCCGAACCGGATGTTGTCGGCCGGGCAGGGTCCGACCTGGCATGGCAAGCCGCTGCCGTCGAGCACGGTGAAGATTCCGGCCGAATGGTTCCACCTGGCCCGGCGTGGCTACTCATCACCAATGAACGCCCGCCGTGAGAGGACTGACTTCGAACTAGTCGCATCCCACACGATGAGGCAGGCGCTGTTCGTGACCGGCGTTCCGGAGCGCCGGGTCCGTACCGTCCAGCTAGCGGCGAAGGAGTACATGCTGGCTCACAAGGACAAGGACGACCCGGAGTACACGAACCGGGTTGTGGCCCTGACCCAGCCCGATGCCGCCTATGCCCGGGAATGGTTCACCCTGTCGGACCCGCTGATCCGGACGATGGACTATGACACCTTCGCGAAGTTCCGCCCGCTGCGTGCACCTGGCTCCCACCGTGCCGAGATCAAGTATGAGGTGCACGGCTCGAACCTGCGCCAGGCGATGACGGTGCCGGAAATCAACGCACACACCGGCAACATCTACTACCTGACCCACTACGAGCGCCCGAACTACACACCGGGCAGCCCGTTCGTGGCGCACGTGGTCGGTAACGGGCTGCTGATCGTCCTGTCCTCCACCCAGAAGGTCGAGCCCCTGCTCAAGCGGGTGCCCCGCGCGGCCAGCCTGGTGGTCCAGGCACGGGCCGAGGCTGACCGCATCCTGAACAGTGTCACCCCGGCTGACCTGGATGCGCTGGACGCGGCTAGCTTCCTGCGCAGCATCGACCAGGGCGTCTGGAACTTCCTGGCGGCGAACGAGACGGACATCACCCACCAGGCCGTGCTGGATGCGCTGGACATGTTCACCCGCGCTCGCGTGCTGGAGCGTGGCGACCAGTCCCGCGTGGGACTCATCCAGGCCGCCCTGCGCATCACGCAGCGTAACGCCTCCACCCTCGGCACGTCCACGCTCAACCGGGCCAGCATCGATGTAGTCCTCAACGGCCTGCCCCTGCTGAGCCGGTACTTCGACCGCGACTGGCTGCGCAGCCCGCTGGGCAACCAGCACGTCATCGCCTACGTCAACATGGTCGGCCAGTCGGCCACCGACTAGACTTCTGTCAGACCCCCGTGGTACTGTGGTACCAAACAACAGGAAGGATCGAGGACATGCTTCAGATCATGTTCAGCTTCACCCAGGCCGAGAACGGCTCCCAGACCCTCGTACTGCTGGGCTCGCTGGGACCGCGCCTGATCCCCGAGTCGCACGCCAACTTCAACGTCATCAAGGACGCCCTGCTTCAGGTCAGTGGGCTCACTCACCTCACCGAGGCCGAGGTCTACGAACTGGCCGATGCGGCGACCACGGTCACCGCAACCCTCCAGCGCCTGTCGGAGCGTGTGACCATCCGTGGCAACACGATCTTCTTCGATGGTGACGCGATGAACTCGCGCCTGACCCGTCACATCATCGCGATGGTCCGCGAGGGCGACTCGAACTACGAGGGCTTCGTCCAGTTCCTGGAGAACATCCAGTTGAACCCGTCCGAGGCCAGCCGGGTGGCGCTGTTCGAGTTCCTTGAGCGGAACGACCTGGTGATCACCTCCGATGGCCAGTTCATCGGCTACAAGGGTGTCGGTGCTGACGGTAAGTCCATCACGGCGGGCCGCGAGGACGTGACCGTGACCCTGGCGGACGGCACCGTCGAGGTCCACAAGGGCCACATCCCGTACCCGGTCGGTGCGACCGTCGAAATGGCCCGCAGCCAGGTGGACCCCGACCGGGCCAGCGCCTGCTCCGTGGGTCTCCATGTCGGTACCTTCGACTATTCGGGCGGCTGGGCGACCGGCAACGGCAAGCGCCTGACCGTCGCGGTGAACCCCCGCGATGTGGTGGCCGTGCCGTCCGACTCCGGTGGCCAGAAGCTCCGCGCGCACCGGCTGACGGTGCTGGAGGTCAACGAGACCGGCCAGTACACCGGTACCAGCTACGCCTTCGAGCCCGATGAGGGTACGGAGGACGACTGGGACACCGAGGTCGAGTGGGACTCCGACAACGAGTACGGCTCGTTCTGACCAGTGGCACCGGGGAGCGGCCAGAGTGTCGCCCCCCGGTGCTAAACTGGCACTACCAACACAGAGAGGCACGACATGATCGGGACACACCGCAGGGGCTACAAGATCATCGCAGCCCTGCCGGTCAACGGCAACAGCGAGGGCCACATGATCGTCGTGGGCCAGTCGCTCCCCCAACTCAAGGGCCGCCATCAGGCCACGTTCGTGACATGGTTCACGGATGGCCAGGGCGTACTCGACTCGCCGGTCCACTACAGCGCGCATGACATCAGCGTCGGCACGCTGCGGAACATGGCCATCGGCAACATGATCAGGCGGGCGGGTCACACCCTCTCGCCCCTGAACGCCTAGCCATGGAAGACGTAGAGGGCATCCCCGATGATGTCCTGTTCCCCGTACTACCCGCACTCAGGAGGCGCAAGATGACCACCACCGCATTCTCACGGACCTTCGTCGGCCAGGGCGACCTGGTAGCGGTCGAGGTTCTCGGGCTCCCGAACTCATCCACCGACCCTGTGTTCACCTACCGGGCACACGCTGACCTCGGCGTGGGTGACCTAGTGCTCGTGGAAGCACCCGCCTGGTCCGTCCGTGTGACCAAGCACACGCAGCTTCCCGGCTTCGTCCTTGGCCCCGCCGACCTGGCTACGGTGGCGGATCTGGACCCCAGCCAGATCAAGATGACGCTGGCACTCCCGGGTACTCCCGAGGCCGTGTCCTACCTGAACGGCCACGCAGCCGCTACCATCGCCACCTGGGATGCCCAGGCCACCGCACTTGAGGGTGCGGCGGGCCACATCCGTGAGGCGATAGCGCTGCTTGAGCAGGCATCGAAGCGCTGACATGGCTGACCTGGACGCACTGAGGGCGGAGGCGATGGGTTTGGCCCGTGGCCTGACCGACAAGGCTGCTCTCGGAACTCTCACCCTCCGTGAGGGGCACACGGACATCGGCCGTATCGGGGAGATCGTCACCGAAGCCTTCAGTGCTGGCCGCCGCGAGGCTCTCGCCCAGCGCGAGACCGCCCTGGCCAACAGCCTCCGTTCAATCCTGGACGGCGAAGCCATCGCCTACACGCCATAGGAGACGTGATGGAGAATCCGGCTAGCTGGAAGCGCACGGAACTGATCATCGACCGGGCTATCACCGAGCACCGATACATGACCAGCCGGGGAGCCATCGGCCCGAGCCTCGCTCACCTGATCGCTCAGCGTCTGCGTGCGGCGAGTGCCGTCCATGACGATCAGCTACCGGAGGTAGGCTGGGACCGGCTACGTCGGCACCTGGCCGAGACGGAGGAAATGTTCCCGGCGAATGGTGACATCGAGCGATGGGAGAACGAGGGTGGAGCAGTCCCACAGTCAGGACGACTACGCGCTGCGCCGCGCCCAGTTCCACCACGCGGTCACGACGGCGGAGCCGAGTCCGGACGATCTCCACAAGACCATGCTGATGAACATGACGACCAAGCCTGAGGTGAACCGCGCCATGCTCGCTTTCACCTGGATGCAGCGCTCACCGGACAAGTGGGCTGGCTGGCATCCCGAGCGGTGCATGGACGTGGCCGAGCAGATGGGGATGACATGACCTGCTCAGTTAGCCTGATGCACGTGGTGCGCTGCCGTGCGAAGATCGCGGGTGGCTGCCTGGATGGTGACACCACCACCGAGGCATTCGGTGAGGATGTGTCGATCATGAATGACTCCACCTTCGTGATGGACGACGATGGCGGCACCATCGTCTGTGACGCCTGCCTGGTGCGCCTGACCCCGATCCTCGGCACGCTCACCGCGTCCAATGACGAGATTTCTTCGGCGCTGGCGAAGTTTGTCACGCTTAGGGATGGACACCGTCAGCCCGATCCCCTAGACTGAGTATCAACACAACCAACACAACACCACCAACACAGAGAGGCGAACATGGAGGACTTCGAGGACGTGACGCCCACCCGGGCGATCCGTGAAGGATTCCGCTGGTTCCCCGCCGTCGTCATCCTGGGCGTCCTGGCTAGCGCCGTCATCGCGGTGCTGGTGATCGGCTGGCTGTTCCTGGGCTGGTTCACCGGCCAGCAGGCCGCGAACCGGGACTACTCCATCACGGTCCACAGCCAGGGCTATCAGACCACGCTGATCCAGACGATGACCAGCAGGCTCCAGGACATCAGCGACATCGGCGTGACACGATCCGGCGAACCGGCCAACTCCCCGATGCAGGCACCCCAGCGCGCACAGCAGTTGTCCGCGCTCCGGACGTTCTGCACCGACGCCGCACAACTCACCAGCGGCAACCCCGCCGCATCCCAGTTGTACCCCATCGCGGCAGCCAACTGTCTCGCTGGGACCGTCATCCCCAACCCACCGCTCGTGAAGTAGAGAGGCACCACTGATGAGGTACGTCAACAGAAGGTCAATCAGCGCAGGTCTCGGTGTCCTGGCCGCCGTTGCGTTCATCGCCGGATGTAACAGCGGAAACAACGACACCACCGCCGAGAACGCCCAGGCCACCGCCGGGATCAGGCAGATCCTCCACAATCAGCCCGTGCCCGTGTTCCCGAGGTCGGACATGCGCGCATCGCTGACAACCGTGGAGGCCGTGCAGGCGCTGGGCGGCCCTACTACGTCCTTCATGATGCCGATGGGCTCAGGCGGCACGGGGGTTGACCCCATCGATGCCTGCGCATCCGAGGGTTTCCCGATCCCGTTCGGGACCGAACTGTCGAACCCGACCCAGATCAGCAACATCGACACCGCGACCAACAAGGATCTGGGCGGCACCGGTAACGTGATCGACCAGATGGACCCGAACGGGGTCTATGCCGGTGGCAACTCATCCGGCACCTACGTCATGTGCGTCACCGCCAGCGGCAAGGCATCCCCGCGCTACTGGGAAGGCCCCGTCGAGACCGTGCCAGGCTCCGCCAACTGGAACACGACGACCCACTCCGTGGTCACCTTCGGCCCGCAGAATCTGCCGATCTGCACCCTTGAGGGCAGCGGCAAGGGCGCTCACTACAACTGCACGCTGCCGCCTGGCGCGAAGCAGAACCGTCACGTTCCCACCATCCACAGCTAGTCACACACCAGCCCATCCGGGCACGACAGAAACGAGGCACGTACGATGGCAACCGCCAAGGCAGGACCCCGCAAGACCGCCCGCAACGTCACCCTCAAGCTCACCGAGGGCGAGGCAGAGCTTCTGCTCGCACTCACGAGCATGGTGGGCGGACGCCGCTCACACAGCCCGCGCAAGTACGCGGAGCGCGTGCGTGTGGCCCTCGAAGCCGCCCTCGGCTACAACTACGAGAGCACCGACGCCTACCACCTGGGTCTGGGATCGGTCGAGTTCTTCGACTACGACAACCACCCGCACATCACCGAGGGCATGCGGCACCGCGCTCTCCTGGAGTCGGCTGGTGTGCAACTGCATGCCGAGTTCGACCCGAGGTTCGAGGACGTAAGGACTGTCCTCGACCACACCACCGAACTGGTGGAGTTCCTGGAGAGCCTGGCAGCGAGTGTCGGCGGCCAGAACGCCGGGGTCGTGTACCTGCCTGCCTGAGTCGATCCCGCAACGAAGTACACGGAGGACGCCATGACAACCCCACCTCGACCACCGAGAGGGGAAAGCGATCTGGAACGAGAGCGCGACGAGCGCGCTACCTGGACGCCGCCCCCGGGTTACGTGGCTCCTGGTGTCCTTGATGGTGTAGCCGACCCGGACGAGCGCGATCCGGTGTTCGGCTACCCACCAGGGATGCCCTCAGGAAGCCCTGGGATGGACCCTGAGACCCTCGCAGAGCTTACGGGTGTCCTGAGTAACGCCCGCCACGTGTACAGCGCAGCGCGCGTCTCAGGCTTCTCCGATGACCAGGCGTTCCGGTTCGCACTGCACCACTATGAAATGATGGTCCGGATCAGCATGGAGGCGGCACGTGGACGGGATTGAGTGCCCATGCCAGTCGCGCCTGGAAGCGCTGGAGAAGCGGCTGGCCGCTCTGGAGGAAGGCGCGAAGGGGATTGACCCCTCAGGTACCACCACCATGACCACCCAGACCACCTGGAAGCCATCCTTCGGGTTCACGAACGACCTGAAGCTTACCCCACCGGATGTGAGGGCATGACGATGAAGATACCTAGTGTCACTACCCTGGCCATCAAGCTCGACATGGGCCAGATCGTCAGAGTGCTCCGTGCCACCGCGAAGCACCTGGCGGCACTGGCCGATGACCTGGAGGAAGCATGATCGACACACCCTCGACCGGAGCCTGGACTCAGGGCATCCAGCCAAGCGAGAATGTGCTGAGCGTATTGGAGACCCATGACGTGCTGCTCTATGACGAGCAGATGAGGCCGTTCGCGGTACTCGTTAAGGTTGACCGGTATGTACCCAATAGTTGACCTGAACGACATCATCTGGCCAGCGGACCTGCGCTGGCACCTGGGTGTCACCGGCACCCGCAAGCGCACCGAGGACGGTCACCACTTCCCAAGCTACGAGCAGACCTGGGCGATGGAGCAAGTAGTCAACCTCGCCGTCTCGCATGGTGCCTTCTGGGTACATCATGGCGCATGCACCGGATGGGATGAGGCGGTGGCCCGCTATGTGCGCCATGCCTTCCCGGGGCTGATCACCATCGCGCACCCGCCGATCAAGGAAGATCACCTGTCCCGGGCTGCCATCGAGGCTAGCCACATTGTCCACGAGCCCAAGGGCTACCATGTCCGCGACCGTGACATCGCTGAAGCCAGCGCCTTCCTGCTGGGCGGCCCCGCCTTCGCGGAGCACCACCCACGCTCGAAGTATTCGGGTACCTGGATGACAATCCGCATGGGGCAGAACCTCCGCGTCCCCGTCTATGCTTGTGATACGGAAGGAAACGTCCACAACGTCACGGAGGCAGCATGACAGCGCCCGATATGAGCGTCAGGACCAACGAGGGCCGGTTCTACCGACGCCCTGGCAGTCAACTCCTGGTGCCCTCGATCACGAACGTGATCGGCATGAAGAACAAGCCCGGGATTCCCTACTGGGGCTACAAGCAGATCGGCATGTTCGTGGCCGACAACCTGAGTGCGATCAACCTCCTGGATGGTGACAAGCCTGCGATCATCGACCTGGTGAAGGGTGCGCCGCATCGTGCCACGGACAAGTCGTCTAACCGTGGCGACCTCGTGCATGACTGGATCGCCCAGCGCATCCACTCCAACGGCGAGTCCCCGACCTTCGAGGACATCGCCGCGAGCGGTGATAAGGGTGCCATCGGCATGTGGGAGGCATTCCTGCGGGTCGAGGAGACCTACAAGATCAGGTGGCTGTTCGCGGAGACCACCATATGGTCGGACAAGTACGAGTACGCCGGTACCATCGACTGGATGGCTGAGGTCTTGGGTGCCGTCACCCTCGGAGATACCAAGACCGGCAACAACATCTACCCCGAGGTAGCCATGCAGGTTGCCGCCGCCGCCGAGGCTGACTACGCCTTTGACGACAACGGCAACAAGTTCCAGCTACCCACGCCCGAGCGATTCGCGGCGCTGCATCTGCGCCCGACGTTCGGCCGACTGCACCCACTGGAGAACATCGAGGAAGCATTCAAGGCGTTCCTCGGCCTGCGTGCCGTGTTCCAGTGGGACACTGAGTTCGCAGAGCAGACCGTCCGCTACAGTCCCAAGATCGAAGTGAGGTAACAGAGGCATGCCAGAGTACACAGTAGCCATCAACATCGGTGGTGTCCAGGTAGGGGTAGTCACCGCGAGCGTGAACGAACTGACGGAGCAGCTTGCGCTCCTGGAGAAGAACCGTGAGAGGATCGCGGAGCAGTTGGGTGTGCAGGACTCAGCACCGGCCGCCGAGGACATGCCCCAGAACGAGGCTGAGACGGCTCCTAAGCGCGTAGACCCATGGAGTGGTGACCCAGTACCGGATGACACTCCGAGGCGCTCAGCGGCCCGCTCAGCGCCGTCTAGGGGCACTTCTGGCGGGGGCTCGGGCAGCGCGCAGGGCACTCGCCAGGACACCGACCGGTTCGGCAACCGCTGGACCTTCGGCCTGCCGGATGCGCCATCCTGTGAGCACGGTCCTACGGCCCGCGTGAACGGCACGAGCCAGCAGGGCCGGAAGTACACCGCGTTCAAGTGCGCGCTCGGCGGCCCGGGTGGTGACTGGCGCAACAAGTGTGACTTCTTCCAGTACCCGGATTGAAGAAAATGTCAGGTGTGCGCGAGAGCGGTGTGTGAGTGCCGCTCTCGCTCCGCCTAGGAGGACATAATGACGCCCGAGCGTGCAAGCATCGAGTTCCAGCTACTTCTGCTGGGACATGGAGCGCAGATTCGTGAGAACACTGGCAAGAGCGGTCAAGCGGGAGCAGTCCACCGGCCTGGTCCTGCCCACGGTCTACCCCAACCTGGAAGCGGCGACGATCCGGCTGAGGACCGGAGTGGTATCAATGGTCGTGGGCGAGCCCGGGTCATACAAGTCAACATTCGCCCTGAACTACATGATGGGACTGGTGGATCACAAGATCACCGGCCTGTATGTCAGCGCCGAGGACGACGAGACGATTGTCGCCACACGGGTGGCCGCTCTCACCACCGGAGACCCCACTGAGGTTGTCGCCGCTAGTGTTCGTGAGGGTGGCTACGACCATGTCCTGAAGGACATGTCTCAGTATGTGGCCTTCGAGTTCCGCACGCTGAGTATTGAGCAGATCGCGGAACGGCTGCAAGCCTTCCGTACGGCGCATGGAGCCTTCCCGGGGGTACTCTATATCGACAACCTGATGTCGATGGTGGATGACCCCACCGACTACCACGGCCAGATGGTGTTCCTGCGTGACCTGTCCCAGATTGCTCAGACTGCTCCGGACCCGATAGCCATCATGGTGCTGCACCACACCCATGAGCACCCGCCCGAGAAGGAGAAGAAAAAGGACGGCCCGGTGGTTCGGTCACCGAAGCCACCACCACGCTGGGCGATTCATGGCAAGGTCAGCCAGTTCCCGAAGCTTATCCTCAGCATCGACACCATCGACATCCAGGGCAATACCTGGAAGCACATGGGTGCCGCACCCGTGAAGAACAACTACGGCTTCCAAGACAAGACCGGCCAGTCGTTCGAGGACTTCTGGGTGGTTCCGGAGTCTGCTAGGATAAGACCAATGAACGAGTCCGCCTAGGGCTCAAGACAAGGAGACGAAAATGCCAGCAACTGCACCGACCGCAGCGGAGAAGAAGACCGCAGCCGCAGCACCGAAGGTGTCACCAATCGATGAAGCAGCCGATCTCCTCGCGCGGTATGTCGCCTACCGGCGCAAGCAGCTACGCGACCAGCTTGGTGGCACGGGCCAGCAGCGCAGCGGGGCCGCCATGATTCAGGCACGCGAGCGCGAGTCCTTCCTGGCGGAGCTTGATGCCTTCGGCCAGTGGCTGGCTGATGGTGCGCCCTCCGCTGAGAACGTGCTCACACGGGCGGACAGAGAACTCTACCTGGCGATGCGGGAGCGCGGGCTGCCCCTTCCGGAAGGGATCGAGGACCAGCTATGAGGTATACGGATGGCGGCGTGACCTACGAGGACGCTCCCGTCGCGCGGGAGCCAGCCAACCCGAACTGCCGCCATTGCAAGACGCGGGAGATCGTCAGCGACGGCCATGGAGGGTGGGTACATGCCGATGACTACAAGTACCAGTGTGACCCTAACCCTAAGAGTGGACGCAACACAATGGCGGAGCCAGGTCACCGCCGTGCGTAGGAGAATGCTCGTGGGCGAAATGGAGGACGCCATGCGCAGGCTCACGCCGTGCATGGTTGTCGTGGCCAGCGGGTGGCGTGGTCTTCGTCAGCACTATATCGACGCCGCCGCAGAGATCATGCTGTTCGTGGAGGCGGGTGACAATGCAGCCGGTCAAGCGGAAGCGCAGGACCCAGGCACAGATGATGGAGGCACGGCGGAAGGCGCGTAACGCCCGCCGTCACCACCTCAAGACTCAGCACCATATGACCCAGGAACAGTACGACGCTCTACTGGCGTTCCAGGGTGGCGTGTGTGCGATGTGTCACAGGCCGCCGCAGCCGAACAAGAACCTGCATGTGGATCATGACCATGGTCCTGCCAAGCGCGGCGACCCACTGTGTGACCACCCACATGAGCAGTCCTGTTCGAACTGCTGGCGAGCCCTGCTGCACCGGCATTGCAACGACGTGCTCAGCCGTGTGAGGGACTCCCAGGAGACACTTCTCAACGCGGTGGATGTCCTGCGCAACCCGCCCGCGCAAGCCTGGAGAGCCGCCGTGCCAGGTGCTACGATGGTAGTGCTGACGATGGAGGTAGACGATGCCGGAACTGGTCAAGCCAGACCTGGCTAGGATTCTCGAACACTACGGAGCGGACGTAAGCCGTCTATCACGAATAGGATGGTCGAGGCACAAGGTCAGATGTGTGGTGCATGATGATCACAACCCGTCGATGTCTGTCAACCTGGGAACAGGGAAGGTCCATTGCTGGTCGTGTGATATGTCAGGCGACGGTTACGACATCATCATGAGGAAGGAAGGACTGGGTTTCAGTGAAGCAAAGCAGTGGGCAGCCGATAACCTTGGAATCGAAGGCACAGAAGTACGCAGCACATCTGATGGGGGAAAGCCTGGACGATGGGTTCCTCCCTGGGTGGCGCAGAACGATTAGCTACCTGCGCTCGCGCGGCCTGGATGGTGATGAGGGACGGCGTATCGCGCAGAAGTACCAGCTTGGGTTCGTGAATCCTGCCGAGCCCGCTGACCGTCGCTTCGCGGAAATGCTTGCCATCCCGTATTACACCCAGGCCGGTGTCGTGGACATCAAGTACCGCTGCACCCGTGACCATGACTGCAAGGCGTACGCCCGCGAGCACGACCCGTCCCATGCCAAGTACGGCAAGGCCACCGGCAGCGAGACCTGGATTTTCAACCCGCGCGCCTTCTTCGAGGCTGATGACACACTCGGCGTGGCAGAGGGTGAGATCGACGCCATTGTCGCGACCGAATACCTGGGCATCCCAACTATCGGAATCCCGGGCGTAGAAGCCTGGACCGCCTATGGCAAGGTGTGGAAGCACCTGATGCGGGAGGACTATGCACGGGTGCTCGTATTCGTGGACGGCGACGAGCCCAGCCAGAGTCATCCAGAGGGCGCGGGGTATGAGTTTGCCCGTGCCGTAGCGCAGGATGTTGGCCCCGTGACTCATCTGGTAAGATGTCTTCGTGGTGAGGATGTGGCCTCAATGGTCGCATCAGGCCGTGGTGACATTCTACGAGAGAGGGCTGGGCTGATCTAAATGCCTGATAACGGTTGCAGAGAATCCGACTGGAATAAGTGTGACGCGCACGCGCGGCATGTAAGCGACAGCGGTCATGAGACGGTGGTGACCTGCGACCTGGAACGCCATGCGGCACCCATGGACACGGACGCGCAGCACCATGACCCGCACCTCGGGATCAACTGGACCTATGATGACGATGAGGTCCGGTTTGACGACTGAGGACTGGCGTCCGTTCTGCGGGTATGAGTACCCGGCGTATCTAGTAGCCGGTGACCCGCCCGTCTGTGTGCGCCCGCTGCACGATGTAGTCTTGGAGAAGCATCAGGACGCAGCCGGGTTCACCTGGTGGCAGACACAGGAAGTTACAGGAGGCAGACGTGACGACGATCATTAACGGTGTGCAGATGATGGACCGAGGCGAAATTTGGTCCGTGAAGCGCACCTCAACGGATGGTGTGGAGACCGAGGTCGCCTGCCCGGAGGGCGAGGACGAGGCACGGCTGCTACATAGCGCATTCGGTGGCAAGCTCTGGAAGCGTATCATGTACGTCACCGAGGGTGAGGAAGTATCGCCCGAGCCAGCAGTGCCCGCTGACGACCTTCTCTGAGGCGGTCATGAAGACGATCCGCCCTGAGTCGGAGTTCTCGATACTGGTCGAGTTCCCCGCCAGCCCGAGCGGGGTGGTGCCATCCCACGGGATCAAGCTATGGCGAGTGCAGCCGGATGGCACACTGACGGCGATCACCACCTGTGGCGGCCTCACCCTCTATGCCAGCGCGGAGTCCGTTGTCTGGGCGGAGCTAGAGCTATATGTGGACGCCTGGGGCCAGCCGATATTCGACGGCCGACCACTCATAGGCGCGGACCATCAGGTCATCACCGGAATCTTCTCCGCCGACGTAGCGGGGATACGATCCACCACCAGCTATTCACGCGGTTATGCGAGCGCCCTGATAGATACACATCAGCGGGTGCCCACCACACCGTTCAAGGACACACCGGACAAGGTAATCGAGGCAAAGTCATGAGGCAGGACGAGTACACCCCCAACTACATCAACCACATCGGCTTCGTGGTTGACATGTCACAGTCGATGCTGAAGCACATGGCAGGGCTGGTCGCCGCCGTGGATGCGGAGACGGCCCGGCTCGCCCGGCGCTCGAAGGAACTTGACCAGGAGACACGGATCACGGTCTACCTGTTCAACTACACGACCACATGCGTGTTCTACGACAAGGACGCGCTACGGCTCCCGTCCATCCGGGGCCACTACCACCCAGCCGGTCGCACCGCACTGCGTGACGCCATGGGCCGCGCCATCAACGACATGAAGCAGACCGCCACGCTCTATGGTGACCATGCCTTCCTGCTCTATGTCTGGACCGATGGCTGGGAGAACGAGTCCCACCTGGTATCTCAGCTTGGCCTGCGCAGCCAGATTCAGGCACTGCCGGATAACTGGACCATCGCCGGTCTTGGCCCGAATGCCAACTCCGTTCATGAAATGAAGGGTCTCGGAATCCCCGCCGGAAACATTTCGGTCTGGAACACTCAGGCCGATGATGGTGCGGAGGGCGCGGTCGGCCAGATGTCCACCGCTACGGACAACTTCATGCTCGGCCGGGCGAAGGGCGTGCGTGGCACCCGGGACCTGTTCAGCACCGGCCCGGAGGCCGTGAACGCCGCCACCATCCGGGGTGCGGGTCTCGGCAGGCTGGCCCGGAGCAGCTACTACGTCTGGGACGTGCTCGCGGCTAGCGAGATCCGCCCGTTCGTGGAGGCTCATGGTCATACGTACTTCATCGGAAGTTCCTACTACCAGCTAACCCGGCGCGTGAACATCCAGAAGCGCAAGAAGATCGCTATCCGTGACAAGCGCACGGGCGATGTCTATTCCGGCCAGGAGGCACGCAGCCTACTGGGGCTGCCGGATATGGACGTGACCGTTACCCCGTCCGACAACCCGGACTACGAAATCTTCGTCCAGTCCACGTCCGTGAACCGCAAGCTGGTGCCGAACACACGGCTGCTCTACATCAAGCAGGGATCGCTGTGACGTACGAGGTACACCTAGCCGATGACTGGACCTTCGACGGCGTGAAGATTTGGGTGGGTGACCGTAGAGGGCATGATGTCGATGTCCTGCATTACGGCGGTCAGTTCGCCCTGGAGCGTCAGAGAGTTGACCCAGCCGCCAACGTGGAACCCACCATCATTATCCCGCGCGAAGCCGCCAGAGCACTCCTAGAGGCGCTCCTGCGGCATTACGACGGTGCCAGTGATCTGCACACTGTGCGGCAAGACCTACTGCATGAGCGGGACCGCAGGGGCAAGCTAGAGGATGCCATGACGGAGATAGCGGTCGAGCTAGCCACGAGGCGGGTGGTATCATGAGGGTACTGGTAGTAGATGGCCCATACAAGGGTCAGGTGCTAGACATAATGGGCACGACCTTTCAGGCGGTCCAGAATAGCCCGATGAGCATGACCAACTACCTTGACTTTCACATGAGTCCCGCTGAGCAGATGGCCGTGAACTTCGATGTGGTTACCTACCACGTGCATCGGCTCCAGTTCCTGGATGAGACAATCGCAGTCGCGAGCACCGCACCAATCGAGCCGAAGTATGCGGACGTGAAGCGGGCGATACTAACCCGTAAGGCAAAGCAAGCAATCATGAAATGAGGACATGTGGCACGCAGAGACCCAGAGCGAGGGCGTGACCGCCTAGAGCGGCTTATGACCGCCAAGCTCAAGGAAATCCGGCTTGGTGACCGCACCGTAGCTGAGGCATCCGGCCCGCAGCTTGTTGTCATTGGCGAAGGTCCGCAGCAGCAGTTGAAGCTCGGCTGGATTCTTTCCGTCTGGCTGGAGCATGAGAAGCTGATTGGCATGCCGCCGATCATCGCGGGCCTGCCGGTCTCGGAGATATACCCGGCTGATGCCCTGGTGGACATGATCACGGCCAAGCTGCTCGACCAGGCTAGGACCGTCAGGGCACAGGCCGAGAACCCGCAGCCACCGGATGCGGCGGCGATGATGGCAGCGCTCCAGGCCCAGCAGGGGAATGGCCAAGCCTCGTCATGACCCTCCCATTCGGCCCCGCCAGCAGCAGAACACGCGCACAATGGGCACTGCTGCATGCGGGGGTCGAGTTCCTTCCGCCGAAGGACCGGCGGATCATCTGGGAGCGTGCTGGGGGCTCGACTATTGAACTCCTGGCCAAGACATATGAATTGACGGAACTCGAAGTGGAGCGCTCGATTGGGCGCTCCGCTCGCACATTGGCCACCTGGGAGCGCAATGCCTGTAAGTGGGCAACGAGGTATGTAGCACGGGAACCGATGGCACTCGCGCCGGGAGCTTCCCCGGAACGCGAGGGCAGGAACCGTGATGTGGCCGTGGCGGAGACCTAGAAAGATGAGGCACCCTAACCCGGGGCCTCCGCCTCCCCTAATGACACCGGGAGGAAGAATGGGAAAGCTAGCACCCAGCCGGGGCAAGGCAGCGCCCGCCGCTGAGAAGCTTCAGCCACTCAACGAGCACTGTGACCGTTGCGGTGTCAGCAAGATCGACGGCGGCAGGATCGCCATGGCCAAGTACGAGATCACGACTGACTCCGGTCCTATCTTCCTCTGTGCGCACCACTACTGGCTGCACCGCTTCCATGTGATCAGCCGCCACTACCCGGTGAAGGTCGGGGGTTGACACCCGTCCGGGCGAGGGTGTAAGCTGTCTTCATGCGCAAGTGGAAGTACGACACCGCACATCCTGGCCGCCGCTGCGGTCACGACTACTGCTCCGCCTGCAAGACCCGGCGCGGTCGTAACCGTGGCAACCGCAACGCCCGCCGGATGGTGCGCCTTGAGCTACGGAGGCTGACCACCCGATGAAGGCTGACGCACCACGCTGTACCAACCCGAAGTGCAACAAGCCGATGCTGAACAAGCGCAGCGATGCCAAGTTCTGCTCACCGGCCTGCCGTGCTGCGGTCAAGGCCGCCGAGAAGGCCGAAACACCTGATCTGTGGATCAGTTCGGCATGCCGCTACCCGTATCAGCAGCAGGCAGAGATAGCCGATGGTGACCGGTTGCACCGTCATCCCGCTAAGGGCAGGCGTCCCGACTGGTCGGGCTACTGTGTCCTGCCGGATCGGTGTGGCTGTGACACCGAGGGCTGCCATGGCGTCGGTGAGTTCGCGGAGCCACTGGAGCCCGTGGAGGCGATGGTATGACGCTACCCGGCATGGTGGGGTTCGACCTCGAAACGCAGAGCGCGAATGATCTGTGGACAGCCGGTGACGGCTTCATGCGGCTCGCTGGCTATACCAGTGGGGATGATGTGGCGATCACCACGGACCCGCAGGAACTGATCAAGGTTCTGACGGACGCGGAGTGGATCTACGGCCACAACATCCTCGGCTTCGACCTTCTCGCGCTCGCGCACATATACGGTGCCGACTGGAAGACGCTCAGCGCTAAGTCGCTGGACACGCTGATTCTCGACCGGCTGGACTTCCCGCCGAGGGCGAGAGACACGGGCGGCAGCGCGGACAAGTATGACCTGGATCATGTGGCGGAACGCCGGGGGCTACCGGGCAAGACCGACAGCCTCGCTGAGCTAGCCAAGCAGCATGGTGGATATGGGGCTATCCCCGTGGACGATCCCGCATACCGTGCGTACCTGACCGGTGACGTGAACGCCATTCGCCGTCTGATCGATGTCCTGCCTAAGAATCCCTACGCCCGGCGTGAGCACCAGGTGGCATCCCTGGCTGGGCAGATGACCCTCAACGGTTTCCGGGTTGATCTCCCACTGCTGGCCCGGCGCATAACCGAAGGACAGAAGCGCAAGGGCCAGGCCCTGCGCATCCTTGCCGATGACTACAACCTTCCCCTGGGCCGGTTCGAATGGTCAGGCCGTGGCAAGGACAAGGAGGAAGTCTGGCTTGACTTCGACAATCCGCTAGCCGCGCTAGAGGGCCGTCAGTGGCTCATCGAGGTCTACAATGCATACGGCATCGCCAACCCTCCGGTCACGGAGAAGGGACGCCTGGCCACGTCTGCTGAGGCTCTTGAGGGCCTGGACTCAGACGCTAACCATCCGGACCTGCGCCGCATCATCGCACTGATGCAGATCGTCACGACGACCAGGACCGTGTATCAGACCGTGGAGGACCACCTGGCGGGAGACCGTGTTCACCCGAGCGTGAGCATGAGCCAGGCATCCGGCCGGTGGAGCGTCACCAACCCGGGCCTGACCGTGTTCGGGAAGCGCGGGGAGCGCTGGCATGAGCGAGAGGTATTCCTGCCCGAGGAGGGCCACGTCATCATCACGTCCGACATGGCCCAGCTAGATATGCGCGCCGTTGCCGCGCTCAGCCAGGACCCCAACTACATGGCCATGTGTGCACCGGGCAAGGACTTGCACACCGAGATAGCCATACAGGTCTTTGGTGATGCGTCCTACCGTCAGGACGCCAAGGCAATTGGTCACGGCTACAACTACGGCCTCGGCGCTAACAAGATGATCGCCAACGGGTTCGACCCGGAGAAGGTGGACACCTTCTTCCGGCAGATGCAGCGCTCATACCCAAAGCTGGAGCAGTGGAAGTCTCAGGTTCGCGCCATTGGCTCGGCGGGGCAACTGCTGGACAACGGCTTCGGGCGCAGGATGCGATGCGAGCCACAGCGGGCGTATACCCAGGCACCGGCACTCATGGGTCAGGGCGCGGCCACCGATATCATGAAGGAAGCGCTTCTCCGCTTGCCGGATGAGTTCCGCCCATACCTGCGGCTGTACGTCCATGACGAGATCGTCATGAGCGTGCCGAAGGAGGATGCGGAGGAAATCGGCAGGGAAGTGCGCAAGGCGATGACCTTCGACTGGAAGGGCGTCCCGATCCTGTGTGACCAGTCCAAGCCAGGCGCGTCCTGGGGCGAGGTGAGTGCGAAGTGAGCGACCTCCTGATAGGGCTTGACCTGGATGGTGTGTGCTACAAGTGGGACGAGACTGCCCGCTACATGCTGCGCCAGAGGATCATGGCCAAGGGCGCTAATCCACCAGCGGAATTGTTCTTTCCCTCTCAAACCTACAATTCCATCCAGGAGATTGTTAGTCCCGGCGACTGGAAGTGGTTGTGGACCGGCGCGATCAGCGAGGGGCTGTACCGCTATGGCCATGTGGTCAATGGAGCCATCGAGGGCGTGCGGGAGCTTAACCTCCTGGGCGACGTTGTGGTGATAACACACAGGCCCCAGGCTGCCGTCCACGACACCCTCGCATGGCTCACCTTCATGTTCGACAAGGCACCATTGACTGGGGTGGTGATCCAGTCCAATGGCCAGGGCAAGAGCGCGGTCACGCCAACGCCCGACATCTACATAGACGACATGCCACATGTGGCCAACGACATCCTCCTAAACACGGCAAGCCAGATGGTTCTATTCGACCAGCCATGGAACCAGGGATTCGAACCTAGCGCGCGGCTTGTCCGCGCGAAGGGCTGGCGTGACGTGGTAACGGCAGTCGAGTACGCACGAAAGGGGCACCGATGAGGCAATTCGAGGGCGGGGCAACCCGCGATAACGACACGGACAAGCTGGACTACGAGGGCTTTCTGTCTCCTGTAGTGCTGGAGCGCTACGCGCGCTACATGCACAAGAACCGTCAGACCGCCGATGGCCTGCGGGACTCCGACAACTGGCAGGACGGCATCCCGAAGTCCGTCTACATCAAGTCCGCCTGGCGGCACTTCATGGACCTGTGGCTGCACCACCGTGGCCAGGGCCACAAGGCTCGCGAGAACCTCGAAGATGCGCTCTGTGGCGTGCTGTTCAACGTGATGGGCTACCTGTTCGAGGTATTGCGGGAGCCAGAGGTTCAGCCACCGAAGGACATGGGCTGGATGATGCGTTACCTGCACCGCCGCTATGGGCCACCGGAGGGGTAATGTCGCCGGATAACGAATCACCAGGCCATGACTGGAACATGCCGCATGACGTTCGCAAGATCGAGGCGCACACCGATGGATGCCCGCCGAACTGCCCCTACCGGCGCTGGGTGGAAGCACAGCCGCAGCCGGTACCGGTGACGCGCCCGGGTGAGTACATCTACCGGGTGACCCTGAAGTACGCACCCCGGAAGGTGCGGGTTGGCGGTTCTCGCCAGCTAGCAGCGCTCAAGGGTGCTCACCGTATTCATGGTGGCATCGAGAAGGTGGAACGGGTTAGGGTGGAGGACTGGGAAGATGTCACTAGCCAGCACGTGTAGACGCATCTGGCGCGCACGCTGCCGTGTGGGACTGCGCCGTCACTGGTACGGGCTGGTGATCGACAAGGCACGGCTCCTGTCCGTGGATCTGCGAACCATGTCCTGGATGGGCGAAATCGAGGCATCACATCGAGCCTGCATGTATTGCGGGAAGCCCGCAAAGTGATCACACGGCCATGCGGCTGCCAGTGGCGGCTATTCGAGATTCATAAGACAGACGTGTTTGGCGATGTGCTAAGCTGGTTGTCATTCCGGCAGATCACATGGTGTAACAATCATCGATACATGGAACTGTGGAGACGGAGAAGGATTACATGAAGGACTGGGCGGCAATCAGGGCAGCACAAAACGAGGCACGAGAGAGGGATGACGAGTTTTCGTTTCTGAGCTTCAGGTTGCCGGATCGGTTCCTCGATTCCTACCGCACCCAGCAACCCGACTGGGGCTACCCTATCGGCGCGGGCAACACCCTTGGCGAGTGGGTCTGGCTGACCCGCTACAGTCGCCTGAAGGCTGACGGCACCAAGGAACGGTTCTGGGAGGGTCTGCGCCGGGTGATCGAAGGTATGTACTCGATCCAGAAGGATCACGCCCTGCGCCATCGTCTCCCATGGAATGAGTGGACCGCACAGAAGTCCGCCGAGGAAGCCTATGCACGCGCATTCGCGGGCAAGTGGTCACCACCGGGCCGTGGCTTCTGGATGATGGGCACCGAGTTCGTCAACGGGCGCAATGATTCGAGCGCGTTGCAGAACTGCGCCTTCTTGTCCACCGCCCACATTGCCGAGGACAGCGATCTTCCGTCCGCCCCGTTCACCAAGCTGATGAACATGTCCATGCTCGGCATCGGCGTAGGCTTCGACGTGCTCGGCGCTGGCAAGGTAGAGCTTCACGATCCCAAGCCGCATGCGGGGCGGTCCTGGAAGATCGAGGACAGCCGTGAGGGCTGGTGTTCGTCGGTGGACCGTCTCCTGATGAGCTTCTTCGAGCCGAACCGTATCCTGCCTGACTTCGACTACTCAGCGATCCGCAGAGCCGGTAGCCCGATCAGGGGGTTCGGGGGTACCAGTGCTGGCCCAAAGCCGCTTAGGAGGCTGCACAGCCAGCTACAGAGGCTACTGAGCGGGCGTGCCGGGCAGACACTGTCCAGCACCGACATCGTGGACATCATGAACTTGATCGGCAAGTGCGTCATCGCCGCGAACGTGCGCAGCAGCGCCGAAATCGCACTGGGCTATGCGGACGATCAGGCATTCCTGGACCTGAAGAACTGGGAAGTCAACCCGGAGCGCATGGGACCGAACGGCTGGGGCTATACGTCGAACAACTCCGTCATTGCCCGCCCGGGTGAGGATTTGAGCCACCTGGCGGGGCTAATGGCCGCCAATGGAGAACCCGGAGTTGTCTGGCTGGATGTGGCGCGAACACGGGGGCGGCTCGCAGATCCCCCTAACAACAAGGACCGTCGCGTCATGGGCACCAACCCCTGTGGTGAGCAGCCACTGGAGGACAACGAACTCTGCACCCTGGTCGAAACCTACCCGACCCGGTGTGACTCAAAGGCCGACTACCTCCGGACGCTGAAGTTCGCCTACCTCTATGGCAAGTCCGTCACGCTCCTGATGACCCGGTTCCCTCAGACGAATGAGGTCATGATCCGCAATCGCAGGATCGGCACGAGTATGACCGGTATCGCATCGTTCGTGGAACAGCATGGGTGGTCCACCCTACGGGAATGGCAGGATGAGGGCTACCGGGTGATCCGTAACTGGGACGAGGTCTACTCCGAATGGCTGGGTGTGCGCGAGTCCGTGCGCGTGACCACGGTCAAGCCGAGCGGTACCGTCAGTGTGATGTTCGGCGTTACCCCCGGCGCTCACTGGCCGACGAATGCGGGTGCTTTCATGAGGACGGTGCGGGAATCCGTGCACAGTCCCATGGTGGATGTGATGCGTATCGCCGGATACAGGGTTGAACCCAGCGTGTCCAACCCGGAGACGACCATGGTGATCTATCTTCCGGTCGAAGGCCCGGATGTCCGTCCGCAGGCCGATGTCTCGGTCTGGGAGAAGGCAGCCCTCGCCGCGCACTGCCAGCGGTACTGGTCGGATAATTCGGTTTCAGTCACTCTGACCTTTAACCCAGAAACGGAGTCCAGCCAGATCGGTTCCATCCTGCGCGCATTCGATGGCCAGCTAAAGAGTGCGTCATTCCTGCCAGCGGTCGAGGGTGTCTATGAGCAGGCTCCGGAGCAGCGGGTGTCCATGGACGAGTGGGAGGCCGCACGCCGGGATGTGACCCCGATAGCATGGGACCTGCTATATGATAGCGGTATGGCACCCGACGCCGCAGGAGAGAAGTATTGTTCGACCGACGTATGTGAGGTGAAGTAGTGCTGACCGCGAGAGAAATAGTGTTCCTGCTAGGCAAGGCTAGCTGGGAGTATGACTGGGATATGGGCATGCACATTCCGTGCTGCTCGGGCTGGAAGGTTGGCCCCACAGGGAATGTCATTCGCTGTAGCAATGGCCCCCTGAACCAGTCCCAGTTCACGGATGGCCTCTGCGACGAGAGTCCGCACGTTCACCCAGCCTCCATCACCCCACGGGTTGACGCCCGGTCAAGACAATGCTAAGCTGCCTCTGACAGCACGACCATGAGAGGATGACATGAGCTTCACTACAGGTAACACCGAGTACCGCAAGATTTGTGATCACTGTGGCAACGCCCAGGGGCGCACCCGGGATGACGCTGGCCCCACGATCCAGGCCCAGTGCAGCAACTGCGGCGGCACGATCACAATGAACCGGATCGGTTCCGGCCCGATCACCGTGCAGGGGCGACTATGACCGGCACGACCAAGAGGATCGATCCCAACCGCACATGCTCCGAGTGTGGCGGGCCGATCACCGTCAAGAACGAGACGGGTATCTGCACCCGGAACCAGGCATGCCGGTCAGCGCTCCAGCGCAGGATGACCGGGGGAGCACAGAACGGGGCGAACAACGGCAGACCGGAAAACAGCAAGTACCTGCTGCCGCCCGCATACGAACTGTGCTGGGGCCAGCTTGACGAGGTGTGTGATGAGTTCGGCTACGCGCTGGACGAGAACGACAACAAGATCGAGATCATCGATGAGATCGCCATAGACATTGCCGTCCGGGGTGACCGGCGCGTCGGGCTCACCGAGCGCGAGCGCGTGGAGGTCATCAGGCGCATGATCGCCGGTGCCTGGTCTCCGACCGAAATGGCACACCACTGTGGTACCATCGTTCCACGGATCGAGCCCATCCTGAGGGCTCTCGGCTACGAGGTCGTGGAGTACAAGGACCAGGGACCGCACCGCAACAAGAGTTCGAAGGCGAAGGCCCTTCGCAGGATCAAGGAGACTGTCTGATGGCTAGCGGAACACGCCAGGGTGCGCACGGGAGCACCAGGCGCAACGGCCTGCCGCGAGTGCACTCGATGGAGGGCGTGCAGGCGAGGTTCGTCCAGCGCCGCGCCCATGTACCGACGACCGCCGACAAGTTCCGGGGTGGCTTCAAGGTTCCGGGCAGCCGCAACCTGAGGAAGGTCGGCCGGGGATGAGCACGTGGCTGTTCCGGATCATGCTGGACACCGTGCTCGTGTTCATCGCTGTCCTATTCTTCATCGCCATCTACATGATCCTCCGGATCAACCCCACCGACGTTTACGCAGGAGGCTGACATGCCTGACCCACAGTACAAGTCGATGATCGAGACCGCGCTACTCAACGTGCTGTATCGCACCCTGCGGCCCGGCGAGAGGCTGAACACCGGCCACCCGGGGTCCAAGTCACACCGCAAGGCCATGGGCAGCGCCAAGCAGCGCCGCCGTGACCTGCGGATTCGACAGAGGTCCGCCCTAGCTGGTAGAGTAGCTACGGTACGAGCACATGACCCAATGATCACGGAGGACGAGGCGTGAAGACCGGCGGCAGGCAGCAGGGCATCCACAGGCTGCACAAGGGCGACCATGTGTACCAGCGCATGAACCCGCAGCACCGGGGTACGGTCACGAAGATCGACACCCTGAGCTTCACGGTGGCCTATGACGGCCCGAGGGTTCTGGGGGAGCGGGTACGCTACACGTACCCGATCAGCCGGATGGATGACTTCCTGGTTGGAACACCTCACCCGGACCTACTGATCTGGGACAAGGAACTGAGCGAGCCCCGCGATGGCACTGACTGAGGAACAGCTTGCGGAGGCGCAGACGGAACTCGCTCGCCGCGAGAAGGAACGTTTCGACCGGTACAGCCGCGAGTACGCCGAACGCCAGCGGGCAGCAGAGGATGCCTTCTGGGAGCGCATGAAGGCCAAGTACCCTCAGCTTGACAGGGACACCATGTACGACATATGGTCGGAAGTAGACGACTTCTTCCACTGAGAGGCAACTATGAAGCAGCTAGCACCCAAGCTCTTTAGCTGGGCATCGATCCTGGACGACCAGACCCGAATCCAGGCCGAGCAGCTATCACGCATGCCGTTCATCGACCCCTATGTGGTTCTCGAAGGTGACGCGCACTTCGGAAAGGGTGCGAGCGTTGGCACCGTGATCCCGACCAAGGGAGCGATCATCCCGGCTGCGGTTGGTGTTGACATCGGATGCGGCATGATCGCGCACCGGACCCAGTTCTATGGTCACGACCTGCGTGGCATGGACCTGACAGCATTGCGTGTCACCGTGGAGGACGCGATCCCGTCCTCAGCGGGGCGCTACAACACACACCTGACCACTAGCGCACGCCGCCGTGTCGAGGAACTTGAGGCTATGCCGGGTGCGCAGGCGGCATACGAGCTAGCGCAGAACTGGCCACTTCAGCTTGGCTCGCTGGGCTCGGGTAACCACTTCATCGAGGTAACCCTTGACGACCAGGACCGGGTATGGCTGTTCCTGCACTCCGGTTCTCGTGGCGTCGGTAACAAGCTGGCCATGAAGCACATTGGCATCGCCAAGATGATGATGCGGCATGATGACATCCACCTGGTCAACCCGGACCTGTCCTACCTGACCGAGGGCACGGGCGAGTTCGATGACTACATCACCGATCTGCTCTGGGCGCAGCACTTCGCACTGCTGAACCGCCAGGAAATGATGCAGCGCCTGACCTATGAGTTTGGGCTGTGGATCGGTGAGCCAGTCCATGTCAGCCATGCGATTCAGTGCCACCACAACTACACAGAGCGTGTCATCGACGTGGTCAATGGCGGCATGACCTGGCTGTCCCGCAAGGGTGCCATCAACGCGGAGCGCGGGGTGCTTGGCCTGATCCCGGGCTCCATGGGCGTGGCTAGCTATGTCGTGGAAGGTCTTGGCCATGCGGAAGGCTTGAACTCAGCGCCGCATGGTGCGGGACGCCTGTACTCTCGCGGCGCGGCGAAGCGCACCTTCACCATGGATGACATGGCGAAGCAGATGGTGGGTGTCGAGTACAAGCACGACAAGTCGCTCCTGGACGAGATTCCGGGTGCGTACAAGCCGATCACACAGGTGATGGAGGACGCATCAGAGGTGGTGCGCCCGTTGTACGAGCTTCACCCGCTGGTGAACGTCAAGGGGATGTGACATGCAGGACGATAGCCTGGGCGCGAGCCTGCTCGTCTACATCATTGAGCAGCGGTGCCCAGATCCTCCCTGTGTATGGCGCATGAACGGGGAGTGGTGGAACGAGTGCAGAAGGCTGATAACAGCCGGTGGCCGGGCACTTATTCTGCCACCCCTGCATCCGAGCAGTGAGATCCTCCTCTACGGCTTTCCTGTGGAGGTAACTAACGAGGCGACGGTACCAGAACTGGTACCACAAGGAGGTACGGCATGATTATCCTGGCCCTGCTCGCGCAGGTAGCACTACTGGTGCTTCAGTACGGGGCACATGTCATCAACGTGAGTTTGTGGATCGTGCTTCTCCCGGCGATCCTGCTGTCAGTGCTGTGGGTATTCGTGGTTGTACTGCTCGGGCACATGGTGTCCGTAGATACCATCAACCCCGTCAGCCCGTCACTCAGTTCCTTCGGGCACCACCGTGAGCGTGAGGCCCGAATCGCCGCGATGCGCCGCAGGACGACCTTGCGATGATCTCGTTCATCGCGCAACTGATCACCTTCGGGGTACTTACCCCGTTGGCCATCCTGGCAAGGACACCAAGAGCGGGAGAAGAATCCGGGGTACGTGATGAAGTGCGACCATGGAACGAATGACCGCGTAATCGTTCCAGGCGACCAGCAGCCGGATGGGGTGCAGTTCCCGCGTTGTGGCGGGTGCTACCACCGCACCGGCTATGCTGGTTCACAGCCGACCTCCACACGGAGGATCGCGATAAGGCATCCGTCCTACGTCTGGACGGAGATCAAGGGCCGATGGAGAGCGAGGCAGATGATGAAGGAAGCCCGTGAACGGGAAGGAACATGGCCGCTATGATCATCGAGGTAATAGCCACGATCCTGATCCTCGTCATCGTGGTTCCTATCGCGGTGCATATGGTGATAGTTCACCACCGCGAGCGGCATCGTGCCCGCATGGTCGCCCGGTTCATGGCCAGCTACTCACCGCCACGGCCCGGGTCCGAGCCGATCTACGGCCAGGATGATGACTAGACAAGGAGGAAGTTTTGAAGTTCCGACGACTACTGCTACTGCTGCCAGTGCTCGGATTCCTGTGGGCGTTCATCCCGCAGGGAGCTAACGCCGGATCAGTACCGAGCCAGGACTTCTGGATCGTCTGCCCTTACACGGGGATCACCGCGACGGTGGACCCCATCGTGGACCCGGGCTCAACAACCACGGCCCACTTCCATGACTTCTATGGGAACACGACGATCAACGAGAACTCCACACCGGCCTCACTGCAAGCTGCGGGGGCTGGTGCCACATCGTGTACCACCGCGACGGACACGGCGGCCTACTGGGCTCCGGAGCTTCTGTTGCAGCCGAACGAGACCCAGACCTATGGCCCACCGGGCGCTCCATGCACCACGCTGGCGAGCGGGTTGCAGGCATGCCACTATGCCTATATCCGTGCCTACTACAGCAATGGCTCAGTGCCGGTGTCCAACCTCCCGTTCGGGATGTCCACCGTGGGTGGCAACTCAGACGCGACCGGAGTGCAGCCGATGTCTCAGGTCACATTCTCCTGCGGCAGTGGCACACCGTTCGAGACACACCCCTACAGTTGTGCGGGCCACATCAACCTGGCGACCGGCAATGATGGCATCGTCGCCCGCGCGATCATGCCCCGATGCTGGAACGGCCAGGACGCCACCAACCGGGCGAACTTCCACTACCCGCCGTGTGCGGCCAGCGATCAGGTGCTGCCGGTGGTCAATGTCCGGTTCCACACCGGGATCGTCTCACCATGCCCCGGCTCGACATGTGCGGCTGGCAACACCCAGACGCCCGCATTCGGGTTCCGGAATGCTGATGACTCGCTGAAGCCGTGGTACCAGTTCCATGCCGACTTCATGAACGGCTGGCAGTATGGCGACAGTGGCACGAGCGACAACATGGGTGGCGTGGATGACCTGGTGCAGGACTGCCTGATCAGCGCGCTTGCCTGCCCGCCGAACCCGCACACCACGCCGCACAACAACATGCCGACATGATGAACCGGTTCCGGAGGTGGCTCCAGCGAGGGCTGACCCCGTTTGGCGATATCCAGTTGGGCGAGGTCCGATGGCATGGTGACCGGCCCCTCGTGCTGATCTCCGTGAACTACAGCCTGGAACCGCATTCTCCCGCGATGCTGACCCTCACCTATGTGGATCAGGTCGATGCGGAGGACCGGGCCACGGAAGGAGTAGTAACAACGTAACTAGCGCTCTGCGGCTCTGAGAGCAAATCTGAGCGCATCCTAAAACGGGCCACCCTGAGATACTGGGGTGGCCCGTTCGCTCGTCTACGTTGCGCTCAGGGCCGTCCAGACGGTATCTGGGTTGGGAGCGCCGTCGTGGTGGTATAGAATCCTTTCTTCGAGCGCCCTTCTCCTGAAATCCGCGCCTCCACCGGAGGCTCGCCTATACCGGTGGAACCATTCGCCACGATAATGGAGCTTCTTGAACTTTTCGTGTAGCTCCTTTTCTTGTTCCATCCCTCCCCGTAGCACTCCGAAGCAAACTAGCTCATCGGGGTTACCGATCTGTAGGCTGCTGATCCGCTCCTTTAGGTTATCTCCCATACAGTACCCAATCTTGACATACTTGCCATATTCCCCACGTTCGTCTATGGTGCCCACCAGATAGATCATCGATTCTCCTAAAAGAAGTACCCCCACACGCGGCCACGTATGGGGGTACTGGTTCTTCACCTGTGGCCGCAGGTCTATTTAGTTGTCTAGGAGAATGTCAGAGCCCGCGAGCCCTGTCACCCACTGTCGTGCCCGGCTTCGGCACGATAGCGAGAACCTGCTCGGCCTCGGCCACCCATGCCTCGACCTCCTGGACGGTCGCCTTGTGGGTTGCGAGGAAGCCACTGGTGAAGTAGCCCAGCGCGCCAACGCCAGCGGTGATGATGGTCGCTACCTCGGGCGGCAGTGCTGAGTGCCATGCCGGGACGAGTGCGACAAGCAGGGCGGTGATGAGACCACTCAGGCCGCCACCAAGAGTTCCGAGACTTACCTTTCCGCTAATCATGTTCATGATCCTTTCCTGTCATGCCGACAGCTTTGCTCCCATGGCCGCTACCACATCGGCTGCCAGGGTCGGTGGGAGCCCAGCAAGGACATGCTGGGCGATGGTGTCCGCAGTCTCGCCACTAGCGGCAAGCTGCGATACAACGGCGGTAGCGACCGCCGCCGGGTCTACCTGATGCGACACTGCGGTCATGATGGTCGCAACATTGCGGGCTACAGCCTGAAGATCAGTCTCGGCCGCTAGCGTGGGAATGTTGCGGTCTGCACGCCGCAGCACGCCGTTGATGGTGGCATTCGTGGAGGAGTCCACCACCTGTGCGCCAACCGCCGCCGCGATCTTGGCGGCGTCTGCATCTGTGATTGCCATATCTCCTGCCTCCCATAGAGGAACTCCGTCCTTGACCCATGACAGGTCGAAGGAACCAGCAAAGTCGAATTGCGTGGCGACCGCATCGCCCATGGTGATCGGGAAGGCTATCCCCGGAGCCGCGATGAAGGTGCCACCGCTTGTCTTCGGGTTGTTCCAGATCGATCCCTGTGATCCGTACTTGGTCGTTGTGTAGCCAGCCGCCGTCAGAATCGCGTTGAACGTGTTCACGTATCCGGTAGCGACCGCTGTCTCCAGATCGAGAATGCAGCTAACACCCTTCGGCACACCGAGCGCCTTCAGCGTAGACACGCATGCGTTCGCGTCAGCACTCGCGCTAACCTGTGACGGGTTGGACCGTACCCAGCATGGCCAGATCAGCGGCGTGCGTGCTGCCGCATCCTTAATCTCCGTACCAGTCCAGACATGAACGGTATCGCCGCCGATGTACGCGAGCGTGATAGTCGCGCCATGCAGCGTCACCGTGTTAGCCGGGAATGCCGAGTCGATCATTACCTGATACCCGGTGGGTGTGGCGGAGAAGTTACGGGCGATGAGCCCTTGGTGCATTGCCATAACTTACCCTCCCTTCCCATTATACCATTCATGAACCTATGCGGAGCCAGCGGCCGGTGAACTGCATGGACATCCGGCCATTCGTGTACACGGACGGCTGGCCAGAGTTGTCATTCGGCTCCCAGATTCCTGTGGCGGTCATGAACACCATCACCTGAAGCGTGTCACCCGGGTACATCGGTACGGGAGTGATAGCAGACATCACACCAACCTGGCAGGCCGAGCCCGAGCCGGTTACACCCGTGGTGGTGCCCCTGAAACCGAACCAGCCCGGTGACTGTGCGGAGTAGGGTGATGCTGATCCCGCGATCCACTTGAACGCCGTGCTGTATCCCAGGCGTGCAGCCGTGTTCTGGACCTGGGTGCATGCCTCGACATGGTAGGTGCCCTGTGTCACAATCGTAGCGCTCGGCCAGGTGGTACCTGCGGTCTGCACACTGTCGCTGTCGAAGATGTTCGTGTCATAGGTGACGGGAGTCCAGGTATTGGCCGTGATGGAGCCACTGACCGTGTGCGCGATGAACTTCCAGGTTGGCCGTGTGTTGTGGTTGATCAGAAATGAGGCCGCATAGCTGAGTTCGTTCAGGTCAGTAATGGCTGGTGCACCCTGAGACAACCCCAGGGGCAGCGTGGGAACGATGTTGCCTGCGCCATCAGCCATCAGATACTCACCAACTCTAGCTCGAAGTAGGACCCGGCCGTACTGCTGCCGGTAGGCCCTGTGATACCCGTGCTCGCTCCCGCGCTGTCGGCCTGGATGAAGACCTCAAGGTAGTCGCCCTGGTACAGGTAGAACGGCCAGTCGCCGCCGCCCGTGGCCCAGCCGAAGTTGCCCGCGTTCAGGTCACTGTAGCCGCCCCAGTAGTTACCGGAGGCCACACCCGTGCCCACCGGGTTGTTCGCACCAGACGTAGACGCCACGCAACTGTTGAACGACTTGCCCACGGTGCCACAGTTGATGCCATAGCGCACTGAGTACCAGCCGGGGGTCTGGACCGTCAAACGTGTCGGGTGCGCGATCACCCACATCCCGTCAGGGTCGAAGATGCGGCCGGTGAAGGAGACCGCCACGAAGGTCGTCGTGATCGCCTGGCCACCCGTGGTATCGCTGACCTTCACAATCGGCTTGTTGAGTGCGAAGCTCGCGGCGTTCACCAGCGCTTGCAGGTCCGCTAGCTGCACCACATACCCGGCTGGCAAACTGGGCAGCACAGGAATGGCCATGCCCGTGCCTGCCGTACCCGGAAACAGGAGACTGCCGGGAAATGTTCCTCCGCCTGGGACAGCACTCATTACCAGATCGCTCCCCAGTAGGTCTGTGATGTCTGGGTGATGCTGCCAGGCGTGATAGATGCGGGGATCGAGTTCTGGCCCGTGAGAATTGAGCCGTACTTCGAGTTGGCGGCGGTCAGCTTGCCATTGGCGAAGCTGGCGGATAGGTTGGTGGTACGGGCAAAGGACGGCCCGGTCGTGCCGTTGAACACGATAGTGATCCAGCAGAATGGTGGCTGAATGGTGAATGGCCCGCCCGTGAGGGTCATGTCGATGACGCCTGTCGCACCGCCCCATGCGCTGGTCTGGTCGGCGGTAGTGGCGATCTTGGTGCCCGTGGAGTCGATCAGCCCGGCGAAGTTCTGGGCTGTGGTCAGTGTGACGCCCGCCGTCACCAGGTAGCTGCGAATGGTCGTCACAGATACCGGCACCGCTACCGGCACCTTCCACAGGAATGCGACACCAGCGTTTGGAATGGCCACACCAGCGATACCTGCGGGCAGAATATGCGGGTCGTACGTCCAGCCCGCATATCCCTGCGCGGCGGGACCGTTAGCATTGATCCCCTGGATGGCGTTCATGCCCGTGTCGTAGTTCGTCAGGGACGCCGCCGTGATCGGTGTTGCCGTGGACGGGCTATCCGCCCAGCCGGTGCCATAGAACGGGTTGAAATAGGTGTTGCTCATGCCGTGTTCACCACCAGGGTCCAGGCACCTGGGCCACCCTTCCAGGTTCCGTAGTAGTCGAGGTTGGTCGTCGTGCTGTCACCCAGCACGAGGGCGGTAGCCCCTCCTGTAACGAATGGTGTAATCATCGATGTCGGGATCGAGAATGTCAGGTTCTGCCGTGGGTTGAACTTCTGATGGATCACATCAAGGGTGTCCGTTGAGGAGTCAGGCTGGTACGAGGATGCGCCAGGGGTCTGCGTGGTGTAGCCAAGCATCAGCTTCGTGCCGGTGTTGTACCAACTCGTCAGGTTCGAGCAGTGCAGTGTCGCGGACTTGATCGTCTTGCCGGTAAGCTGGCTGGCGATGAAGGCGGCATTGAACTTGACCTGTGCCGTCTGCGAGCCCTCCGAGTCCTGCGTGCCCTTCACGCCCTGGAAGCAGTCCAGGTCCGTGTTACGGCGGGCATATGGAGAGAAGCCCTTCTTGCCCTGGTATGAGTATGTGTGCGTGTTGTTGAACGTGAACGTGTTCGGTGCCGGAACCGGGTTCAGGTTGACCGTACCACCGAATGCCAGTGAGGAGTTGATCTCCGTGCGGTCATCCTTGGTGGCCAGCCCCACGAAGCGGATCGACATATGGGAGCCGACGCTGCCCGTAGAGGTCCCACGGGATGATGTGTAGTTGTGCTCGCCACACAGCGCTACCATGTCACCGATACCCAGGTACACGCGGTGAACCGCATTCGATACCGGGGTCATGCTGTTGCCATTCCAGCGGGTCTGTTCCCCCACCGGGCAGATATAGCGGCCAATGTTCAGTGGTGTGCCGAGGCCCGCGCCGAGTGCCTGCGCGGCACCCTGTGCGATAGCGATCCACCCCATGCCAGTATAACCCGCCTGAGCAGTCGTCAGTGACCACACCAGGGACGCACTGATCTCATAGAAGCCGGGAACGGTGCACACATACCAGTTCGGGTATCCCGGGATCAGGCCCATACCGCCCGTGGTATCGACATGAATCACGTCCCAGTTCATCGCCGGGTTCGCCAGCGCACCCGTGCCAAAGCTCTGTGTCTGGCTCGTCGCGGAGACAATACACATCGGTGGCTGGAGGACAAGCCGCAGCGACTCGTTGATGCCACGCATGTCCTGCGCGCCGACGAAGAAGTTTCCGCTGCCGCTCGGGTTGTTCATGCCGATGGAGAACACAGGCGGCCAGTATGGCGGTCCCGCGTCGTGTGACACATCCTTGCCATCGGCCTGCGGCGTTGAGACATCGGCCTGGCTGATACCAATCCTGGTCGTCTCACCCAGCACACCGTAGACCGGATCACCCGGAATCCAGGCTCGCTGCGCCTCAGCCGGTGACACATAGAACTGGAGGGTCCAGCTATTCTCCGTCTTGGTCTCGGTGATGCCCTCGATGAACCACTCCGTTGACCCGGTATCGCTCGGGAATGGCACCGGCAATACCTGGGTCGTATCCGGCGCGATCAGGTCATCGATCTCTAGGCCGTAGAAGAAGCTCACACCCAGTGGGACCGTGACCGGGTTACCCTGGGGGTCGAGCGTGGTGATCGTCCAGGTTGGGTCAAGGGTCATGAGGTCAATCGTCAGCGAGGCCGGGAACAGCCATGGGTCACTGCGGGAGTTCGAGTTCCATGCGGCGACATCGATCAGGTTTGGGTCAGGCCAGAATGACAGCGACGGAATGCCAAGCTGTGCATACGCCCGGGACCAGGTGATCAGCGGCAAAGACACCGGAGAGCTTACCGGGTTCGAGGCATAGATGCCATACTGCTCCTGGGAGGCGGTGTTGATGAAGCCGGTCTGGATGTTGGCGGAGTTCACCGCATCCGTGGGCTGCTGAACATCGCCCGTGTTGGTGCTCAGGCTTGCGCCCTGCTGGCCACTGGCACCCGTGGTCGCCGTTCCTGCCACTCCCATCTCATTGCACATGAACTGGTCGATGACGGCGAAGTTCAGGTCGGGGCTGTATGAGCCCGGCGGCAGGACGAGGTCCGGAGGCCCATGCCCCATTCTCCAGTCCCTGGTATGGAAGTTCACCGCGCCGCTGGAATCGGTGTAGACGAATCCCTGCTCCGCCTGCGCGATCATCTGCATCGCGGTTAGTGCATTCGTGCCCGTGATGTCCATGTACTCCATCAGGGTCAGGCCGACGTGGTTCGCGGACAGGTTCGACCAGAACGCGGGCAGGTTCGCATAGGACGATACCTGGGCAAGGGTGTCGTCAGCGGTCTGTTCCCACATCCCGTACTGGCCAAGCTGGGTGTGCAGTAGAATGGTCTGGGGTGCTAGCGCCTGTGGGTATACCGACACCAACTGGATGCCACCGAAGTGTGCGCCCGCACCGCCATAGGCAGCACCCACGGCGATGGTGTCGAAGACCTGGCCCTGCACCAGGTTGACCTGGCCCAGCAGGACACCATCCAGATAGACCTGCACAAGCCCAGGACCGGTCTTGCCCAGCACGTTGAGCACAAGATGATGCGGAATGCGAACGGTGTCAGCCGGTAGCGGGATAGACGCGGAACTAAGCGCCGCTGGCGCGGAGGCGCTCGGCCAGTTCAGCCCTAGGAATGCCGGTGGCTGGTTGTAGTTCGCTACTTCGTACTTCAGCGCGCCCGCATTCAGGAACACACCGGAGACAAGCGTGGCCTTCTGGCGGGAGGAGCCGAGGCTTAGCTGGATGTATGGCCCGTAGTTGGCGCTCATGTGCTGGCCAATGTATGGGTCCATGGTGAACCAGCACTCGAAGGCATAACTCACGGCTGGGTTGTTGGTCGCCAGAGTCTGCGGAAGTTCAGCCTGCAAATAGTACCCGTTGTTGCCGATGAACTGATTCTGGCTGGACTGCGCCGTGGTCACCGGGGTCAGGTAGATGCCGCCCAGCGGTGTTGTGAATGGACCGACCGTGTTCGAGTCCAGCCCGCGAATCGGGCTCGCTGGCTGGTTGACCCCCGGGGTCCAGAACTCACTGCCATCTGGGGCGTTAACCCTCACCGCGTTGGCAAGAGTTTCAACGCCTCCGCTGGTGTCCTGCCAGGCAATCGTAGCCACGTTAGTAGAGTCCGTGTCCACCAGCCGCATGGGCGGCCCGTTCGATCCGGCTGTCTCTGCGGCGGCCCCGAATGCTCCCGCACCCGCGACTCCAGTTCCTCCAGTATTGCCGGGGTCGTCAAGGGTCCAGTGCCAGGTAGGGCTGTCAGCAAGTACCTGTTCCTTCGTCCAGCAGAATAGCGGGTCCTGGCGGTTGAGCGCGGCCAGCACGTCCGATACCTGAATCCCGGCGGTGCTGGTGTTGCCTGTCGCGTCGTATGTGTAGTCGATCTGGCTGATGGAACCGTCGAACCGGGTGGTCCAGTCCCCATTCTCGTCCGCGATGTTGATCTGCACCCGCTGCTGAAGTGACACAACGCCACCGGTGGCTGCCGGGATGCTGATGTTCGACATCCGTGTCCAGCTTCCCTGGTCATTCTGCAACACAAAGGATGCGGAACCCGGCTGAACCTGGCTGAATGCGTCCTGCCGCCCACGGGTGTAGTTGATACCTACATCCATGCGGACGAATGCGGACACGTCCATAAACAGCGACCCGGCCCCGCCGCCCTGCACGTATGTCGGCAGTACCCAGTCGATGAGCACCTGGGTGTCCGCCTGTGCCAGATAGGCCAGGTCGAAGTAGAACGACTGGCCGAAGGACGCACTGAACACGGTCGGCACGATAGCCGCGAAGGCCGCGCCCTGTGGCGCTACCGTCGCGAAGTTGAGCGGTGTCCAGCCACCCGCGACCGTGCTGGTCACGCCACCCTGTGCCACGTCGGCAATTAGCACCTGGTTCGAGTCATACCAGGCGATCCCCATATCAGCGATGAGTCCCTGGTTGGAATGCAGGAACCCGGACATGATGTAGTTCTTACCGCCCTGGACCGGGTACAGCCCGCTGATGATCTGCGAGTCACCAGCGGACAGTGTGGACCACATTGTGGAGTTGGTGCCATCCACTGAGAAGTCAGTGCTGAGCGCTGGCTGGCTCGCGTTGGCGAATGGCTGCCAGGTGTAGGTGCCACCGGCCTCGCCATCCGAGTCCTGACGGGACAGCAGGTTGTTAGGAAGGGCCGTAGGAAGCGCTGGGCCGCCCGTAGGGCCACCGCCACCGCCGCCCCCACCTCCGGATGGGGCAATCGACTGTGTGACGTTCAGCGTGCCCTGGAGCCCCAGCCCGTCAGTGACGATCAAGGTCCAGCTATAGGTACCCGCCACGATAGGCGTACCGCTCAGCACGCCAGAACTGGACAGCGTCAGCCCCGGTGGAAGGCCACCGGTCTCGCTCCATACCAGGGTGCCTGACCCGCCCGTGGCGGTCGCGGTGAATGAGAATCCCTGGCCCACGGTTCCATTGCCCGGTCCCGCGACAATGATCGGCACGTTCTGCTTGTGGGTGACGACGCCTACTGACCATGACGTAGATGCGGCGATGGTCGCATTCGGCGTGTCACTGGCGGTGGAGGTAACCGCCTTGAATCCTGCCTTCAGCATCGGCCCAGCCGCACCCGCCTGCACGCCCGTACTCGCTGCGGACAGGCCATCCCCAAGGGTTGGCTGGCCACCCGCTGGCAGGTCGGTGAAGAAGGCAATAATGTGCTCGGTAGGCTGGGCAAGGGTACCCGTTGCCACGCTGGGATTCGTGCCCGTCGTGCCCGTGGCACCAACCGCCTTGTCCGCCGGGCTCTGCACGTTCTTGTCACCGATGACAATAGCGGCCTTGCGGCTTGCGGTACCGGAGTAGGCCACGTTGATGGTACCCGGAACGGACGGGGTAAGCTGCGTGTAGAGCGCCTGCAAGTACGGGATTCTCCAGTCACCCGGCAGGATGCAGTTGCCGTTCATGCCGTGATAACTGGAGTACCACATCACGTCGGAGTTGGCGAAGCCATCCTGGAGGTGCTGTGCCATCATGTCGGTGACGTACTGGATGTACGGGATGAACAGCGCGTCCGTCAGAGTCGCACCCGAGTTCCAGACCGCCTGGCCCAGTTCACCGAACCCGAACGGCTTCCCGTTGGTGTCCGCCAGGTTGCGCAGAGGTGCCACAGGGTCCAGGTTGGTCGTCCCACCCTTGGTCTGCACATTCCAGACCGAGCCGTAATAGTCAACCACGATCTCATCGACAAAGGCATTACCGGGGTAGGCGGTCAGCCAGCGGGACTTCTGTGACCCCGCCGCGTCAAGAACAACGGGAACGCCGAGGTTATGTGCGGTCGAGTAATAGTTCTGGTAGCACTTGATGAAGTCCGCGTCCGAGAGGGTTCCGTATTCCTGGTGGAAGACAACCTTCAGGATGGCACCCGGCGGCATGTTGTTCCTCCAGAAGAACAGCATGTTGTGCAGGGCGGTAGCGTCGGTGCCTAGCGGATCGGGCTTGACGTTCACCCATATGCCGGTTCCGAGCGCCACAAGTGGGGCCAGAGTCTGGCTGTTGCTTGAGGTGAAGGAAGTCGGGAACACGCCCGGGTTGTTGTAGACCTTCTGCATACCCGTCGGTCCCGTAGCGAACGCGCCCGTGAAGCCATTGACCTGGAGAATGGAGTCCATGGTGGAACCCGAGCCAAGCTCTGTGACGGCACCAATAGCGCCGGTCATTCCGGTAGAGCTTCCGGTACCCCCGATAGCGGCACCCCCCGGAGACGCCGCGAGCTTGAAGTTCATACTCGTGGCGTAGTTCGGGTTCTGTACCACGTAGTAGTCGGTGTTCAGCGAGAACCCGCCGGGCACGCCGCTAGCTCCCGCGACTGTTAGCTGAAGCTTCGTGCCGTTTGGGAATCCATGGCGAATGCCCGGGTTCGGCCCGTTGAGGGTGAACACACATCCGGTGCTCGCATTGTTGGCCGCATCACAGGTAAACTCGTACGAACGGTAGTCGGTGGTGGAACCTACCTTACCGGCCTTGGCGTTTGTTCCGGTGGATGACAATGGCAGTGAGCCGTACGACTCGTAGACATACAACTGGTCGCCCGTATTGACAACCTCCGACACCTTCAGCGCGTAGTCGTTACCCACCGTGTCGGTAACGCCCGTGACGGAACCGGACTCCGCGACCACACCCACACTCAGTGTGTCGTCCTGCGCCGTGTCGGTGGTAACCGGAACGGCCAGGGAGTTGGTGCCCGACGCGGCCGAGACCTGGCCCACCAGGTACAGGCCCGATGGCGGTGGCGCAGCCGGAATCTTGTAGGAAGTCATCAGGATGACGTTCTTGACGGAGGTCGTCCAGTTGGCCGTGACCGTCGATGACGCGGCCGACGAAACCTGCTTGTAGGCAACGGACACCCAGGGGTTACCGGCCTGACGGGCGGAACCAATCTGCGTGAACCCGGTAGCCCATGTCGGGCCGGTGGTCTGGTTACCGATAACGACCACCGCGATCAGGATTTCGCTAGCCTGAGCCAGGCCACCCGTGGTGATAGAGGCCGTAGTTCCGGTCGCCGCCGCGACGGGCGTTGGCGCAACATCATGCCCCGCCGTTACGCCCGGGATACCTGTGGCCACCGCCGCCTTGACTCCGGTACCGTTGAAGGTCAGCGTGATGGTGTCACCGATATTCAGGCCCAGTGTCGCACCTGTTGTTTCCCATTCGGTGCCGACAACCTGGGTGACATCGGAGTTGATCACCGCATAGGTGTTACCCTTGGAGTCCGTGATACCGGTTACGGTCTGGGCCAGTGAGGATGTGTTAGCGGCAATGTGAATCTGGTCGCCCGCAGTCGTGGCGAGACCACCAGACGAGCCGACGGTAATCACAAGAGTGCTGCTGACGCCGGTCGCCTGCTGGTTGATTCCGATCAGATACGGGTTTGCCATGTCATCCTATTCCTAGGGCCGCATTACCATGCCGCTGCTTGTACTTCCGCAGGTTCTGCACGATCCTGCGGGCGGCACCATCCGGGTCACTGTCTCCCTGGACGGTGATGTAGTACACGTCGCCGCCTCCGCCACCACGGCCTCCTCCCAGTGGCCGCACGTTCACTACCTCCGGTACGTCACCGACACCGATGAGGGTCGGGGTGTTGAACACGCCATTCTTCAGGCCGCCGCCATACCAACTCACGGCCCTTTCATGATTGGCCGCGTTGACCGGGTTCCCATACACGTCACGGATATACCCGAACATCCAGCCAAGCTGCGCTCCCGCATGGGAGCCGCCCGCCGCCTGTGCGGCGAATGGCATCTTCGTCGGTGGCAGTGCCTGAGGAATGCCGTATGCACCGCTGGTTGGATTCCGGGCGAAGCGGTTGAACCCTGCCTCGCGCATTTCCAGGTAGACGAAGGATGGCCACATGGATGCTGGCCATGGGAACATCGACCTGGCAAGGCGCTCATTGGCAGCCGCATCGCCACCCAGGGCGTTCGAGCCACCGAACATTGACGACTGCGCCGCAGAGATAGCCGACTTCGTGGCGGACTGCATCGCCTTGACCATGGCGGTCGTGAAGACTGCCTGGAAGTCGTAGTCATAGTTCTGGCTAGACTGGCCAGAGATAACGCCGAGGTCTCCCTGCCTGATAATACCACCCGCCGCGAACCCAGGAATCAGGCCGCGCAAATGGTCTACCGCACCCGCGTTAACAAGCCTGGTCGGGACGACAAGCTCACCCTTGGACGCGCGCAGCAGAACATCATCGGCCGTGGGCGTAGTGCCGGTGTTGATATACGCACCCCGGGCCGCTGGCCGAAGATGGAACAGCCCGGTGTTCGACGGGTTGGACTTGTTGCCACCGAAGATACCACCCTGACCGCTGATGGTGAAGCTGCCGACACCCTTCTCAACAATGGAGATAGCGCGGCTCAGCGGGATGTGCAGAATCTTTGAGATCAGCGCGGCCATGTCGCCCGTGGACTGGTGTGCACGAGTACCGGTCTCGATGATGCTCTTGATAAGGGCATCGGCCTTGGTCTTGGCCTCGACGCTGTTTCGGCCATACTGAGCGATGGCGGTACCATACGCCTTCGCCTTCGCCGTTACGCCGAAGTAGGCCATTTCCGCCATCTGGATATCACGAATCAGCGTGTTCGCGATATAGGTGCCCTGCGCCTCCATGGCACCACTCAGCAATGCCTCCTGCGTGGTGGCCTGGTTGGTGATAGCCTTCACCTTGGCGGTGGCGTCATGCGTGTTGCCCAGCCACTTCACCAGGTTCTTCATGGCGATAGGACCCTTGTAGCCTGCCTGCTCCGCTAGCCCGATAAGCTGGGCGGTGGCTTCCTGGCTGCCGCGTGCGTAGCGCAGTAGCGGTGCGATGGAGTCCTTGACGCCCGTGGTGAACAGGTTGGAACTGATACCCGCCGTGCGCCAGGTAGCGATCAGGTTCGACGTGTTGCCAATCTGCTCGGTGAACGCCTGGTTCAGCGCGATATCAGACTTGGTCAGGCCGTCAATGGCTGCATGTGAGAAGGTGAAGGCATCCTTCAGCCCGCCAATACTGGTACGGACGGTCACCGCGTTCTTGCCCGTAGCGGCCATGTCCGTCTTCAGGGTTTGCAAGCCCTGCGCGGTGGTGTCAAAGGCCGACTGGGTGCCGGTCATGTCCGAGGTGAACTGCTGCCATGCCTGGTTCAGCTTCTGCATGGCGGTGTAGTTGTCCTGGACGAACCGGTCCAGCACCGACAGGTCGTTGCCCAGGGTGCCGCCGGTCTGGCCCATGGCCTTGTAGCCGCGAATGGTCGAGTTAATCTGGGTCGTGATGATGGCCCAGCCCTCGGCGGACTTGTCCTGCATCTCCTGCTCGGTGATACCGGCCGCATTCACCAGCGCCATCGCGTTCTTCTGGCCACCGTATGCCTTCGCCAGGCCGTTCATGCGGCCCGTGGTGAACTGAAGCTCCTGGTCGAATCGCGTGTACTGGCCCTGTGCGTCCTGTACCGCCTGTGCCTGCTCCCGGTATGCCGCGCTGACGACCTTGGTCTGGATGCCCGTGTGCAGGTTGACCTCAGTGGTGTACTTCTGGGTATCCGCCAGCTTACGCTGTGCCTGGGTCAGCCTAATGGCGGACTGCTGGACAGCCTCGTTCAGCCTGGTGATGCCCTGGCCCACCGTGGCGGAGTTGTCGATGTTCTTCTGTAGGACATCGCCCCACTTCTGGGCGGCGGTCTCACTGCGGCTCAGCCAGACGACCAGCGCCGCGAGACCACCGATAGCGGCACCGACCCACAGTAGGGGGTTGACCGCGCTGATGGCCTCCATGACACCCGCGAATGCGAATGCCGCACCCTCGGCCAGGCCAAACTCGATGACGATCTGACCCAGCGTGAACAGGAAGATGCCGATGTTCTTGATGGCCATTCCAAGTGCGGTGTTACCCAGGAAGATAATGGCCTTGCCCAGCGCCCATGCGACGGTCGCTCCCAGGCCAGCCCAGACGAAGAACCCATGCACAGCCAGGCCCAGGCCAATGAACGGCTCGGCCACGCGAGAGACATACTCAGCCAGCTTCAGGAAGGCTGTGCCGAAGGTCAGCAGGTACTCAGCATAGCCCGGCACCACATGCAGAATGTTGCCGATTATGCCGAACAGGCTGGCGAAGCCATCGGTGATCTTCGCAAGGTCAGGAATGGCGTTCGACATGAACTGGCCGAAGCCCTTGCCAGCGGTCAGTGCGACGGTCATGCGTGCGCCCAACTGCGTCAGCACGGTCGCCGCGCCCTTGGCCAGTGTCGCGAACAGCCCGGTGCGGTCGTTCATCACGGTCAGGGCGTCACCGAATAGCTGGTACACCGCAGGCTGGACGGCCTTGTGCAGTTGCTCAAGGTGCCCGGTCATCGGCGGAATGGTCTTGCCGGTCGCGTCCATGACCGTGTGCAGGTTGGTCATATGGCGAACGACCGCTACCACGGCATCAGAGGCCGCGATACCGAATGCGGTCGCCGCTACCGTCGCGGGAATCCAGACAGCCAGGACTTCGATAATGGCGTCAGCCAGCAAGTGCAGGCCACCGATGGTGGCTAGCCCACCGAACAGTGCCACCTTGCCAGTGAACAGGCTCAGCCAGCCCCAGCCCTGACCGCGCGTGAACATCTTCCCGACGCGGTTTCCGGTGGTCTCGACTTCCTTGGCGGTGCTGGTCAGCCCGCTGCGGACCCGGCTGAATCCGGTTACCAGTTCGCCCAGGCGTGCATTCGTGGTATCCGTCTGCTGCCGCAACGTAACCAGGTCATGGCTGAGCATGTCGAAGTTGTTGTGCAGGGTCCGGATCATGGCCGCCAGGCCCGCACCACCGGAACCGATGTTCAGATCAACCGGGTTCTGCTTGACGAAGGCGCGGATCGCCGCCAGTTCCGTCTTGATCTTCGCGAGGGCCTCGGTAAGTCCTTCGATATTGAACTTCAGCGGTATGTCGGTCTTGAACTTCGACAGCGCAGTCAGGTCGGCCTTGACCTTGGTGACGGATGCCTTGTCCAGGTCCACGCCGACGTGCACCATGACGCGGCGCTTCTCAAGCTTGTCCGCCTCCTCATTGACAACCTTCATCTTGGCAAGAGCATCCTTGCTCTCACCAAGAATCCGGAGTGTCACTGAGCGGATCGGCACGGCTTATCCCTTCGGGCTGTTCTGCTTTGCGGCGGCCTCAACGTACAAAACCATCTGCGCAAAGTCGGTCATGCGCAGATGGTCTATGCACGGTGGCGGACAATGGCAGTAGTGTGCGAGGTCACCAAGGTAACGCCGACGCAACTCGATGGGACTACCTCCGTACAGCCTCACCGTATTCGGATCATGTCCGCGCCTTATTCGTCTTTTGGGCCGCCCGCCGCTTCCTTCTCGGCAGTCTCGGCGGCTTCCTTCGCTACGGCTTCCTGGACCGCATTAGTGAACTTAACGATCTTGAAGTTCACATCCTCGATCTGGATCTTCGGGTCATCCTGGGTGACGATCATCCAGTAGATCGCACGCAGGGCGTCCGGATTACCATCGATCAGGCCCTGGTCCAGCGCGAGCAGTGTCAGCCCGAGTCTCTTGTAGATGACCGTGGCCTGCTCAAGGGTCAGTTCCTCAAGATCGAAGTTCAGTTCCTTGCCCTCGAAGCAAATCTTCATGCCTCTTGCCTCCTGTGTTACCTGTAGCCAGACTCTCTGGCCCAGACTGCGATTGCGATATCCGCATACCTCTCGCAGGCGTCCTGTCCTGCCTGCTCTGCGGCTTCCTCAAGGAAGGGGAAGAATGGCTGGTCATACCAGTTCAGCCATCCATCCGTTCCTGGTGGCCCATGCGCGAACAGGGGGTGACGTGCGCCCTTGGTCTCGAACATGTAGGCGTTGGGTGCCTGCTGGCCGCCGGGACCGCCCGCGCTCACGTATGCGATGGTTCTGGCCTCCGAGAATCCCGCCGTCAGGTAGGACTGGATTGACGGTGGAATCTTCTTCGAGCCGATATAGGGCCGGGTAGAGTTCGGCCGCGCCCGCACGATCTCCTTCGCCTTGCGGGCGATGACTCCAGCGGCGGCCCGCAACCCCATCCGGTCACCCTGGATGGAGATACCCATCAGGTCACTGCACCTGGCAGGAAGTAGGTGCCAGCAGTGCTGCCGGTGTAGACGGACAGCGTGAAGTTCACCAGCCCGTTCGTGTCGTTATATACAGACGGCTGGAATGGACCGAACAGGTAGACGCCGCTGGATGTCAGTGCACCCGAGGTGAATAGCGGAGTGCCGATCAGGCTGCCAAGGACACCGCGTTCGAACAGGAAGCTGATCGTCGGGGTGATCGCTCCTAGTACGAGCCGCAGCAGGATCGCGCCATTGTTCGGGAAGGTCACGCCACCACCAGCGGCGATGGATGTCGGCTCCGACGCCGGTAGCTGGGTAGGCGACGTAAAGCTGGTGGTGATGTTCGCTGTTGCTGCTGGCAGGGCGACGGCCATTTCTTACTCCTGGGGTCAGATTGTGTCGAGCGTCTGGTAGGTGATCTGAATCTGCGGGTTGGTCTCGTCGTCTAGGCCGGTGAAGCCGACGCTCTGGGTCACCAGCGCGGGACCGCCAGCCTTAGGAGACTCACCGTCCAGCTTGATGTTCGGGATGATGATGTCGAGCAGTTCCGGAGCACCACCAGAGGTACCCACGGTAGGACCGGTGAACTTCAGTTCCAGCGCCAGTGAGGTGTCGCCAGCGAAGGCGTTGTACATCGTCGCGGCGGCCAGCCATTCCGCCGTGAAGGTTCCGGTGATCTGGCGGAAGCCGTTCTCGATGGGCTCCGCCGCGAAGCCTCCACCACCCAGGAAGTACCGGGTGTCATCGAAGGCGACCGTGTGCTTGATGCTCGCGTCCTTGATGTTCGCCAGGGTGGTCGCACCGGACAGGGATACCACACCGGAGGCCAGCGTCGGTGTACCCGTTAGCAGGTTCGCCTCACGGAAGTGGAAGATGTCCATGCCGGGGGTGACCGTGAAGGTGGCCAGTGCGGGCACGGAGCCGTTCAGCGGGTCGGAGTTACCCGCGCCGCCAAGCTCGTTCCTGCCGTCAATGGTCAGGTCAAGCTCAGCCAGCGCGCCAGAGGCGACGTTGATCGTCCATTCAGAAATCTTGCACCCGACGTATGTGAATGGCATGACGGTGCCATCGGTGGTCGGGATGCCCTTCTGGAAGGTCAGCGAGTGACCACCAAGGTTACCCGGCTGGTGAATGGCCTTCTGGACCGTGGTGGTGCCGATCTGGGTCAGGGTCGCGTTCGACTGGCCATAGGAGCCCAGCATGGCGAACAGGAGCTTGTTCAGCCTGCGAGTCTGGAGGTCCATCGTGATGCCGCCACCGGCATCATAGTTCGTCAGAACTCGACGCCCGGCACGGTCGTACAGGCCACCACCATGAAGGCCCTGGCCCTGTACCGTGGTCTTGGACAGAGCGAGCGTCTCCGACTTGAACTCCAGCGGCAGTGCTGAAGCAAGCGACGGCGCTACCCCATATGTCGTCTCGTCTGTGTAGACAAGCTGGGAGGCGATGCCTGAGCCGATAGCCATGGTCAGCCCTTACCCTTCCTTGTGGTCTTCGTGGTCTTCGCGGGCACTTCGTCATCCACGAAGTCATGTTCCGGCAGCGCCACAGGTTCGTCTTCCTTATCGGCTGGCGGCTCCGCTAGCCCCCTTGCCTCATCCGATACTGTAGGCAGCGTGAAATCGCTTACGCGGTTACCGTCCTCATCCACCTCAGCGAAGTAGAGCGGAGAGAACTCGACACCATCGGGCACCACTACGATCTCGCCCTTCTTATGAAGGCCGAAATCCTGTAGATGTACCAGTCTCATGTCGCTCCTTAGAACTTGGTGTCAACGCGCTGTGCGCCATGAATCTTGAAATCGATGGTGCCCACCGATCCGCCGCCGGTACCACTGCCGCCTGTGGTGGTGTCAGGCACGAACTCGTAGTCGGTCAGGTATGCCCACCGAACCGGGCCGGTATTGTCGCCTGGGTTAGCCGGTGGCACCGCGAGTGTGTAGTTGTTGGCAATCGCCTCGGTGAGGATGTTGAATGCGGCTAGGGCCTCAGTCTCGCGGGCATCGAAGTCGATATCTCCCTGCCAGCTTGAGACACAGCAACTGATGTCCCATTCTTCCTCGACCCGGTATGCCGGGCTGAGTTCCGCTGACGACTGCAATGCGGTCCAGCCGTATATCTGCACCGTCAGCGGGGCTGAGAACACGCCCATGCGCTTGCCGTACCAGAAGAAGGTGTCATCCGGAAGCAGCGGCTGCCAGATGGTGAGCAGGTTCTTCCGGGCCTGTACGACCTGAATGCTCATGCCTCGTCCTTACTGTCAGAACTGCGCTGGCCACTGGGTCTTTAGCTGGTCCTGGACCGTGGTACCGCCGTACAGTTCTGGTGACTGGTTGTGGCCGGTTACGGTGATGGACAGCGAGCCGGATGTGGTGGTGCCTGCGGTGTCGGTAATGCTCAGGGTGAAGGTGAACTTACCCGTCGCTGTTGGCGTGCCCGATAGCCGCAGCTTGTCGGAGGCACTCACGGTGATCCCCGGCGGCAGCGCACCCGTAGCCACGGTGGTGGCGGTAATAGCCGTAGCATTACCCGTAGTGGCGATACCCGCCTCGTATGCCTCGTTGACGCGGCCGGTCGGGAACTTGGTGGTCTGGATGACGATGTCTGCTGCCACTGGTTAACTCCTGTCAGAACTCAGTCGGCCACTGCACCTGAAGCTGGGTCAGCAACGGCGCGGCGCGGACCACGGACGGCCCCGGCTGGTTGTGGATGGTGATCTGGTAGGACGGTGATACCACCGCACCCGCCGTGTCGGTCAGTGACAGCGTGAAGGTGAACACTCCCGCCGTGGTGGGACGCCCCGTGATCCTGATGTGATCAGTGGCGTTCACTACAAGACCGGCGGGAAGCGCACCCGTGTTCACCGTGCCGACTGTCACCGCCGTGGCGGCCAGTGATAGCGCGAGCCCGGCCTCATAGGGCACGTTAACGAAGCCGTCCGGAAGAAGAACGGTCTTGTAGACGATGTCAGCCATTGATCAATCCTTCGGCGTAGTGGTCAAGCCTCGTCGCGGACGGAGCCCGGCCAGAGTCGTTCGATTGCCAGTTCGGCGTCGAAGTGCTCGCTGCCCGGATCGGCAGTCCTTAGCTCGCGCTGGCGGCTCTCATGTGCCCTCTCCAGGCGCTCCTTCAGTTCGTCGCGCTCCTTGCGGAGTGCGGCGGTGTCATCGGTCTTCGCAGCGGCCGGTGCTGCGGGTGCCTTCGCCTTCGCAGCGGCCGGTGCGCGCTCTGGGGTCTCGGTCATGACTCGTCTCCCATTCCAGCCGGGCTGTCTAGGCCATGCGCCCGGCGAATCTTCTCGTGATGCTCCACGTCCATGTACTCGCCACGCTCAATGGCGGCGAGCTTCGCCTCGGCCGCCGCTATGACGGGATGACGCGGGACGCTGTTCGCCTGGAACTCGTCAGCCTCGCGCTGCTCGGCGCTCCTGGTGTCCGGTGCTTCCTTGTCAGCCATTGCTGTCCTTCCTTTATCCGATGATCGGGGCCGCGCGATACGGCTTGATCATTTCGAGAATCCTGTACGGGACTCCGTAGGTGGGCATTACGACGCCCGCCGCCGGTCCTGAACGGGCCATGTCCTGGTCAATCGCCGCATAGCCATACTGTGAGGTCTGCTGGGCTGAGCGCTGCATCGCACCCTGCCACCATTCAGCGATCAACTCAAGCTCGGCAAGCTGAATGATCGGCGGGACCGGGTTCCTGCCTGCGGTGTAGACCACCCTAATGTTCCCTGTGCCAGGAACGAAGGGGACTACCACATTGCCGGAACTTCGCCGGGTGATGTAGCCATCCTGCTCGGACTCAATCGAGTAGGCGTACTGGCTGCTCACGACCGGGCTATTCGCCTGGACATAGTCCAGTTCGAATGTGGCGAACCCCCAGCCTTCCTCGATTGACTCGATGGAAATGATCGGGGTGTTCCAGAGGAAGATCGAGGTCTCTCCGCCGTCATAGCTCTCATCAAACAACTGCGGGACATTGTTGCCGGTCTCCCGGCGCATGACCTCATCAGCGGCGTCGATGTAAATCTGGAGGTGCAGGTCGTCAGCGGTGTCGGCAGGAGGGTACCTCAGATGTGCTCGCACCTGGTCAAGGGTGACGATGTTCGCCATCTGAGGCTCCCAACTGCGCTCCTACGATTAGTGAGACGGGATGGGCGAGGGCGAGGCATTCCACTCGCCCACCCCATCCAGATCAAGAGGCCGGTGACTTGTACTCGACCACGGCGCGAAGGTCGTTCGCGCGTGCGTCCATGCGGACGAAGCCAAGGAAGCCAACCTGGAGGAAGTCCGCATATCGCTCATCGAGACGCATAACGGACGCCTGAGTCACCTGACGCACGACCATGCAGGTCTGGAAGTCACCGAACAGCAATCCGCCGACCGTGTTCAGGGTCGTGCTGATGTTTCCGGCGTTCTGGTCGATCTTCACCGGGTAACCGTAGACACGGTCATCGGCTCCGACCTGAACGTTCGGGTTCCACAGCGGGTGACCCTGGGTGTCGGTGATGGAACGAATGTTCCACAGAGTGGTGTCGTTCATCACCCAGGTGCAGCGACCGCTCGCGCGGTATGCCGGGTCCACCTTCGCGGTCATCAGGACGATGTCATCCCAGCCAGGCATTCCGGAAGTCAGCTTGTTAGCTGGCGTTGCGGAACCAAGCTTGGTGACGGTGCCACCAGCGGTCGGCTGGTACAGGCCGCCCTGCGCACCGGACTTGACGCCATAGGCGGTCAGTGCGGTGGTAAGGCCCATCAGGGCTGAGGTGCCGGTGCCGGTGTAAAGCTCGGACGCGACGAAGCGGCCAATGCTTTCACCGATGCGCTCGCGGACGAAGCCCTCAACATCGAAGGCGGAGTCGTTGATCGCTTCGAGGCCAGCCAGTGCAACGTTGGACGTGATCGTCCAAGCGTTCATCTGGCCCTGGCCGAAGACGTAATCCTGGAAGCCAAGCTGGCTACCCTGGGCTCCCACGTAGTTACCCACGATGGAAGTCGGGTCAACAGTCGGCCACGGCATCGGGTTACCGGTGCTGGTTTCGATGATCTTGGCCAGATCCAGAAGGCCACCGAACTGCTTCAAGGCAACCTGGAGGTTGTGCCAGAAGCCCTGCGGGACCAGGAACCCAGCGTTGGACGCGCCACCGACCGTGTACAGGGCGTTGGCGTCGTTGGTGGTACGGATTTCACCAGCAAGCAGGTTGCGGCGCTCCTCACCACTCAGCGCGGCGACACCACGGCGCAGGTACGCACCGAATGCGCGCTCGTGCTGCTCCTTCTGGGTACCCTCGTACTGGTCACGAGAGACGCCCTGAAGATCGGCAGCTTCCTCGCGTGCGTCGTTCAGCTTGTTGAACTGGACGATGCGCTCAAGGTCCTTGTCGAGCTTGCGCAGTTCCTTCTCGGCGCGGTCGTAGCTCTGCTGCTCCTCACCGGACAGCGAGCCCTCGTCGTTCCAGCGCTCCATCAGGTCGGTCATGTGACCGTAGACGGTTGCGCGCTGCTCGCGAATCGCCTTCTCGCGAACGGACATTACTCTAGCCACAGCTAGCTCCTTTGACTCTGTGCCTCATGGATACTGACGGCCCGAGTGTCTGGAGACGGCTCGTGCTAGATGCCCCTGGACGGCGCTGTGCGTGTCCCTGCGGGGTTAGAACTATGGGGGTAGGGTGATCGTATGCCCTACGTCAGGATGCGTCTAGGAGAGCCTTACGGCGGTCCTCCGCGTCCTTCATGCGCTGGCGTGCCTCGGCCAGCGTCAGTCCGGTGAACTCCTCCTCGGCTGGCGGTTCCTCCGCCGCCCGCTCGGCCGCCTTCATGGCGGTCTCGGTCAGGTAGCCCTGTGCCAGGTCGAGAATCCGGAGTGAGGTTGTGGTCGGTGGCATCGACATCGCGAGGGTGTAAATCTCGTCCATGTCGCGCCTCACCTCATCGTTGACAGCGTCCCCGACACCACCAACACCGTTCCAGTGATCCGGCAACATGTCCGCCACGCCGAAGTCGGTCGCGCGCTGGATGATCTCCAGGCGGGCCTCGGTGTCCGGTGCGGTCTTGATGTCACGGGCCAGGGCGTTGATGTCATCAGCGCGGGATACACCCCCCGGCAGCACGCCACGGTCGCCAGGCTCCCAGCCTTCGGTCATCTCACGGAAGTCCGCAAGAGCTTCCCAGGCGTCCATGTTCGTCTCGGCGGCAACCTTCACACCGAACTTCGACAGGGCGGCCTTGATCTTGGACTTGATGGAGGCAAGCTGTGTAGCGGAGTATTCGCCAGCGTTCTTGGCCTTGCTGATGTAGGACCAGGCGGCCTTTGCGTGCTCCTTGGTGTCAATCGGGTAGCGCTTCTTCTTGTCCGACTGGTAACCCGGGTCAGCATAGGCAACATCGCCATATGGTGCCTTCTTGTCATCAGCACGGACCTCGGTGCCACACTGGGCACATGCGCGTGTGCCACTCTGGAGAGCAGCGCCACAAGCGCCACAGTATTCGCTGGACGGCTTGTCACTTCTCATGCTCTCTCCGCAGGCGGTGCAGTAGGCGTCGTACTGGCCCGTAGAGCCGCACTCGCCACAGGTGGTTAGGTCGGTGTAGGTAGCGGCGGCGGCCCGGCCTGATCGGCCATTGGCGTTGGGCGCGGTGAATGCGCCATCCTTGCCTTCGCCAGGAGACTTGTCGCTGGTGTCCGCAGGATCGTCCTCATCGTCGTCATCGGCCGCAGACTCCTGACCGGCAACATCTGCACCATGCGGTGACATGGCCATTATATCACCGATCTGCATAGAGGCGAACCGCTCCTGCTCCGGAGACATTCCACGAGCCGCACGGACCTGCTCCTTGGTGGATACCAGGGTGTCAGTGTAGGCCGGGAAGGTGCACACGCTGATCTCGTGGACCTTCATTTCGAGAATCTCACGGATCTCACCATCCAGTGGCGTGGCGGGCGAGCCATCCTTCATGGTCCACTTCTCGCGGATCACCTCGAATCCGAATGAACAGCCACCGTAGTTACCAGCCTTGACGTTCTTGCGAACATCATTACCATAGGTGGTGTCCACGATCTGAGCTTCCCAGTCACCACCCTGAGGACCGTCCGCCATGGTCAGGCTGCCCGCACTCATGCGGGCCAGTGGCAGACGGGTCTCATGGTTGTCGAGCAGGACGATGTCGCCATCGTTGATCGACTTCCTGCCCGCGCCACGCCTGATGTGCTCGGTGAACCCATACGGCCCGGAGCCGATCTGAGTCCGCTTACCATATGGCCAGGCCCGGCCATGTAGCTTGCCATCGTCGCCCACCGTAGGAGCGGCCCTCTTGATGTAGCGATATTCCATGGCCATTACGAAGGCCCTCCAAACCCGTTAGAGGCGGCGTTAACGGTGCCCGGTGATGGCAGGCCCTTGTCTCCCGCGCCCATGTTGAGCGCCAGCACTGGCTCGTCCAGACCTGGTAGCGGCACCATGTTCTCCTTGATTCGTGCTTCGTTTCGTGTCATCCATCCAGCGGCGATGCCCTGGGTGTATGCGGCAAAGCGCTCGGCCATGCTGCCCCTCATCAGGCGGTCTAGGTCGAACTCGCTGTACTGCTTGCGAATGTTGATAACCTCACGGCTGATCCGCTGCTCCATGCGGCCCGTCCAGCCCGCGACCGTGTAGGATACGAATCCCACGTTCTGGGACTCGATACCCGCGCCCCAGGATGTTGAGCGCTCTACGTCACCGACCAGGTGCGGCGGAATGCCGAACAGGCGGGCGATCTCGTTGGTCTCCCATCTGCGGGACTCAAGGAACTGCAAGGAATCCGGCGGGATCGTCAACTGCTGGAAGTCCGTGCCAGCATCCAAGACGCCGACCTCGGCCGCATTGTCTAGGCCGCCCATCTTCTGGAGCCACTTGGCGCGGACGGAGTCAGCCTGCTGCTGGTTGGCCAGCGGTGCCTTCACCTTGATGATGCCGGAAAGGATGCTGCCCTTGGCATAGAACTTCGCGGCCAGCTTGTCACCCGCCATCGCCGTGCCCAGCGTGCGCGCGGCGAACTGGATAGGAGACAGGCCCTGGAGCCCGTCGTATCCGAGGCCCGGGATGTGCATGATCTCGTAGTCGGTGTAGATCACCGGGTTCTGCTCAAGCAGGTCGCCCTCATCGGACACGCGCTTGACCTCGAAAAGCTTGGTGCCGACCGGCACACCCGTACGTGCCGCCTCTCGCGGGTTAACACGGTGGACCTTCACACGGCCGGGGTAGATAGGCTGCAAGTCCACGATCATGTCGGTGGCCGGGTTCCGGATCTTCCGGACATAGGCATTGCCCCACAGGGCCAGATGAACCACGACAAGCTCCCACAACTCATACTGTGTGTAGACCATCGTGTTGTTCGACTTGTCCAGAATCTGCGGGAACTGCTCCACCTTGCCCGGATCGCGGAACGTCCTCAGCGGGCATCCCGCGATGACCGTGGCAAGCAGCCCTACGCAACGGTAGACCGTGGGAAGGACCATCGCGTTGTCAGGCGTGACCGATTCCCCAGAGTCCGTCTGCGTCAGGGAGTCGAAGATAGACCCAAGACCGACAGAGCTTAGCGGAACAGATGGATTCTCGAACGGGTTGATGATGCCCGTTCCGCTAGCACGCCGCTCCACGCCACGAGCGTTGAACAGCGTCATAGCTTATCCTCTCTGCTGCCTTTCGGCTACGAGTATGCCGCCCAGTCCCCCGACGATCAGTGCGACCGGGACCGAGAAGTATGAGATTCCGAACAGAACCGAAAAGGCGCAGACGCACTCGAAGACCGTGAGGACGGTGTTCCTCTCGGTCGCGATATCGAGGGTGGCCTTGGTGTAGGGCTTGACTCTGTCCCACAGGGTTGCCAGCCGGGTCTTTGCTGGGGCCATGAAAGCCAGATTTGGCATGTTGCCTCATTCGATGATAAGTGCTACGCAATTATCATCGACGGCGGCAGTGCGTAGCTGCTGCCGCCTTAGTAGACGAAACCAATCTGAGACACCGGGGTTTCGTGCTCCTCTCCGGTGTACTCATCCTTCCACTTATAGGTCGGCTCGTCCCAAATCTGCTGAGTGAGCCAGTAGCCCGCGCGATCCACGGCCATGACCGCAGCCACGGCGAGGTCGATCTTGCGCGGAGACTGCCTGGCATCCTTCATAAGTCGTGCGCCACGGGCGTCAGTCTTTAGCTGAGCGTTCTCCAGGTGCCGTGCGAGACGCGGGTCACCGTTGTGGCTGATCTTCTGGGTAGTGACCGCCTCGTAGAAGCGCTGTGTCGCTGGACCCATCCGGCTGAGGGTCTGCGGATAGGCGACAACCGGGAGTCCTTCTTCCTCCAGTTCTTCGCCTGCATCCAGCCAGAACCATTCGTCCCATGCTATCTCGCGGACCTTGTACTTGTGGCAGGCTTGCCGGATCGCGGCCTTCACCGCACCACGTGGAACTCTCCAGTTGTCGTCCTCCGGTGGCTTCTCCCAGAGACCGATCACCTCTACCTGTGGCTCCTGTGACACCGTCACCGCTACCAGCGCGGTAGAGTCGCCATTCTTCGACCCGTCAAAGCCGAGAACGACACCCTTGGCTCCGGGGGTGAATGGTGTCTCAGTACGGCAAGAGTTCCAGCTTCCCTGTGGCAGCCATGCGACAGTCTGTGAGACCCACTGGTTCAGTCTCTTGGTCCGGTACTCGTTCTCGTGGACCTTCTTCACCACGGAGGAGAAGTCCTCGGTGTCGATCAGGTCACCATAGCCGGGGTTTGCGGCCTCCCAGACGGCGGGATCACGGTGGTCGCTCTTGGGTGGTGCGCCATACCAGGCCATGAAGAACGTGTCGTCCTCGATCTCGCCCCTGGCGATCTTCTCGCCATACTGGAAACGGCGGTAGCAGATCGAGTCGCCACCGGTTTGGTCGGTCCTGACGCCTGCGGTGGTGATGATGATGAGAAGCGGGTCACGGCGAGCACCGAAAGCCTGGACGATAACGTTGTAGAGTTCGTCGGTGGGTGCGGCATGAAGCTCGTCATAGATGGCGAGGGTAGGGTTCAAACCTTCCTTCGTGAACGCCTCACTGCTAAGCACCTTGTAGATAGAGCCCGTGTCGAGATACTCGATGGCGTCACGGTAGACCTTGAGCATGCCGCTGAGTTCTTCGTCTAGCTCGACCATGCGCTTCGCGACATTGAACACGATGCGGGCCTGGTCCTTGTCGGCGGCCAGGGAGTAGACCTCGGAGCCGTCCGCGCCCATGACTAGGCCATGAAGACCGAAGCTGGAACCCAGCGCCGACTTGCCGTTCTTCCTCGGGAGGCCAATCAGGGCCTCACGGTGGCGGAGCCTGCCGTCCCATCGCCGGGCATACACACGGCTGGTCAGGTCCCTCTGCCATGGACGGGTCTGGATCAGTTCGCCAGCATGGCCGCCCCAGGACTCCTTGGTGATACGGCAGTAGCCCTCGATGAACTCATCGACATATGGCCCATCCCCGCGCTCGATGTCCTCCTGGGGAACGGGAGTCATCAAAAGGGGAACGGCGGTCATTAGGCGTCCTCGCTGCTATTATATCATCAAATGGATCAGGACCCGGCGTCACTGCCTGAATCGTCGTCGGAAACCGCTCTTTGCGGGTTGGTGTCATACCGGCGAGTCTGTTGCTGGCGAATGCGGACAAGCTCCGTGCTGAGCTTGAAAACCTCTAGCTGAAGCTCCTGCGCCATGGTGTTGACGCGGCGCAGTTCTTCCTCTAGCTGGTCGATGGCAGCCTCGTAAATGCGCTTGGCACGGTCGAATGCCTCATCGTCTATCCGGCGCAGGTAGGCGCTCGGGGTCGCCTCGGACTTGGTAATGTTGCTGGCACGGGTAGACGCGATCCAGATCACGATGGAGATCACGGTACCGATGATGGCCAGCCCGATACCGAGAACCGTGCCGGGGTCAAGATGGAAACCATCAGCGCTGGGGGTTGCCAGGAGGCTATCAATTATCACCATTGAAGTCCCCCAGGTTGAACGGACGGTGTTCCGGCCAGTAGGAGACGATAGCGGTAACCCCCGCGAAGGCATACCAAATGACAGCGGCTGCCCATTCCCTCGGCACGACTGGATGGATCACCCAGCTATACAGGATCATGGACGCCCAGAAAATCTTCAGGGCGACCGCCGAGGTAAAGCCGATACGGTCCAGCCGGGCGAATGCCTGGACGAGGCAGACGAGGCCCACGAAGAACCACATAATTCCCCATGTCCGTGCCGGGATAACGGTGTCATACGCCTGGGATATCGGCGTTGGGTCGATATACACCGACCACCCAAACAGGGTGTCCAGCAGCGCGAGAAACAGGAGAAAACTACCACGCCTGCCAATACGCCCTATCAGCCTCCGCACGGCGTTAGTCATGGTCGTCTCCATCAAAATCTTCTAGCGTGAACGGCCGGTGCTCGGGCCAGTTTGAAACAATGGCTGTTACTCCTGCGAAGGCGAACCACTTGACCGCCATCGGGAAAGCATTAGGGTTTGTGCCGGTGTAGGCCCAGGAGTAGAACAGGATCAGCGCCCAGGTGGTAATGAGGCCAACCGATGCGGAGAAGGCAATCCGGTCCTGCTTCGCGAACGACTGGATAGCGCACACGGCTGTCACGGCGGAGAAGATGACCGCCCATACCGAGTGGGCCAGGATGAGGTCTACGCCCGGCCCGGCGAAGGGTGCCGTGTTGGTCCACAGTTCCCAGGCTTGAACCGCACCAGCGATGGCGAGGAACATCAGGTATGCGCCCCGGCGGCCTACACGGCTGACGAGACCTGACTTTATGCGCCCCCGTACGCGCGTGTGCATACCACAGTCACCACACAGGAACCGGTCGGCTCATCCAGCCATTGTCGAGGCCCCAGCGCATGCAGTCAGCCGGGCACACATAGTCCGGGCTCTCCGTAGCGGCGGTCAATAGCGGGCCGATGTCCACATGCATGGCCTCCTGCTCGCGCACCACGGTACCGGAGCAGATGGCCATCTTCTTGTTCGCGAATAGCTGCTCGAACGGAACATGAAGATGTGCCACCGTCGCCAGGTACCAGGCATAGGCGCGCACATCATAATGCATGCCCACCATGCCCTTCGCCGCACCCACGCCCACGAGAAGCTGGGCGTCCGACAGTGGCTGCCCGGTAGCCCAGATCACATCGGACTGGGCCGTGGCCCGGCTGATCTCCACCTTGGGCCATTCGGCCTGCACGATGGCCGGTGCGATATCCGGCTTTAGCTCGGTGCCGAAGTTGTGGTTACCGATGAAGATGACACAGTGCCCCGCCCAGGAGGCGTCCCTGTCACCATGCGGGAAACGTGCCTTCCGGGTCATGCGCATCTGCGCGTCACGAATGGCGGTGCCGAAGAAACCGGTACCGTGGGCGCAGCCCCACATGCCCGGCCTCAGATCACTTGGAAGCTCCATCCTTGCTCCTGTTTGCTCGTGTCTTGTTTTGGAGATCGGCTATACCGGTCCTGGTCTTGACCTCCACCAGGCCAAGACGAGCCCTATCCGCCGGGGAGAATCCAAGCTGAGACAGGCACTTGCGAATGGTAGCCTCCAGCATTCTCATTTCCTTGAGAAGCGGATTCGCCACCACCATACCCTTGACATAACCCTTGACCACAAGCCCTGTCTTGTTGACCTCATCGCGGAATGCCTCCAAGTCATCATAGGCGCGGGCGATCTGCTCCACCCAGTGATAGTCCTCAGCGGGGTGCAGCCAGACGATGCCCGCCTCCCAAATCTTGTCCCACTCCCTCAGGCCACGCTCCTTCAGGCCCTCCGGAGCGGCCGGGATATCGATCACACGACCGGTAATGACACGCCCGGGAGTGGTGGCCACATCCGTGCCGGGCCTGCGGCCATCGGGCCTCCTGCCATCCCCACGTGCCTGCGCGGCCTGTCGCTCAAGAGGGATCGGCGGACGCCCCGCTGGCATTACTGCCCGATCAGCGCGGGAACCGTCTGCCAGTTCTGGGCGAATGCCTGCTGAAGCTGGTGGATACGGATCATCGTCGCGTTTACATCCGGCATCAGGGCGCACATCCAGCGGTCAGCCGGAAACTCCGCCGTCACATCCTTGCGGTTCGGAATCGCGCCATCCTGCTCATCCCAGAGGTTAGCCGCGCTGTTAGTGCCACCCGCGAAGCGGGGGATCAGGTGGTCGAGTTCACCATTGACGCCACCTGACGGAATCCCATACAGGGTGGCGATCTGGCCGAACTTCAGCGCATTCGTCTCACTCTCCGGAGCGCGGAGATTGCGCCATGAGTCGCTCATCGTGTAATGGCCGGGGGTGCCAGTAGGCACGCACAGATCAGACGGGCCAATGGCCGGGTCATACGCGCCCGGGGTGCAGTGTGAATCCGGCAGATTACCCGATGGTGTCGTCGTGATATGGCATGGTCCCGTAACCGGGAATGCCTGGACATGGCCGGTCTCCGTGGTCTGGACCGGGCCTGGCCCCGGTGAGACTGTCGCGGAGGGTGAGGCTGATACAGAGGGTGAGGCTGGTGGTGTGGTCGAGAACGTGCCCGAGGATGTATAACTTGAGCATGCCGTCAGCGCAGCCGTCGCGGCTGTCGCTATCGCCAGGAGGATGCGTCTCATTGACTGCCTTTCGTATGAATATGGCTGATGCCCAGAACTCCTGTAGCGCGCCTTCCGGCATCATGCTCAGGGCCTCATCGGTTATGGACGATACTACGCGCCCTTCATCATCCGTGGCTTCCCACTGCTGTCTGCGGTCATTGTGCCGCCACGAGACGAGAGACACCTATGCTTCTCCAACCCACGCAACTACATCTTCGACATGATCTGGTGGCATGAACCATTCACCATCCGGGCGAATACGGTGCCGCCCGAAGTGCTCATGGAGCCAGCGCTCCTCACCATAGGCGCTAGGGGTATAGGTGACACCCTTGACCTCCAGCCGCCACGGACAGCCCGTCTGGAGGGTCTGGAGGCGCTTCTGGAGGTTGTTAGTCACGCCAATCTTGATGGGCCTGATGTTCGGGTCCTCGAACCCGATGATGTAGACGCACAGGTTCGGGTCGGGCAATCTCTTGGCGGACCCATCGTGCGGGAACGCCCTCGATCTCTGCGGGGGTGGACGCCCTCTGCCGGGCTGCCGGGAGGCGTCTCGGAGCGCCCGGTCCCACAATCGCGCCCATGCGCCCATCCTGGCCTCCCGTCACTTCGACCCTATATGGCACTGTACCACCCATAGCGGACGGATGACCCCACCAGACATATGTCAGGTGCTTGTGCATGAAGTACAGGACGCCCATGCTGATCGCGAACCCAATCCAGCTAATGACCGCCAGAACCACGAAGGCGACGAAGATGGCATGGGCGAGTACCCAAATAAGGGCCGCCGCGCCGATGGTTCCCAGGAGGGTTCCACCCGCTCCCTTCGGCTCACAACAGCAGCATGCCATTACTTCGCCCTTCCTTCGAACCAGGTCTCGATCTCATCGCGCCAGTATTCCTTCGGACGGCCCTGCTGGTTCAAGCGTATACCACAGTGCTCGGGGAACTCCGGGTCACGGAAGGCGGCATTGCGGAGGGCCTTACCGTTCATCGGGACGATGCCCTTGTCCGCTACCTCCTGAAGGGTTACCTTCTGGCGCTCCTGAACGATCTCCGCCTCAACAATCGCCTCGGAGTCAGAGCTTCCCCTGGTCAGCGCTGGGGCAGAAGGATCAAGGGTCCTTGCCTCGGGGTCAAGCCGTGGGTCGTTAACGGTGTCCTTCGGGAATGGTGTAATCTGGCCACTGGATGCGAAATCCCTAGCTTCCCGGCCGCCAACCATGGCTGCCTGGCACTCACGGACAATAGCGGTAACGACCTGGATATGGCCCGGCTTCATCGTGCGTGTGCGTGGCATGTCGAACTCCGGAACCAGCATACGCCAGTTGTTCTTGGTGTACCGGCCGAGGATTCGGACACCCATGTTCTCACGCGCTGCGCCCGAGCCAGCGGCGAGGGCGGTCATCATCTGTGCCACCGCGAAGATGTTCACGCGAACCTGGCGGCCCATGAACAGAGCGGTCTCCATAGCGGTGATAGCGGGTGACTTCTTCGGTGCTGTCGGAGCCCGGTTGTCATTCCACCATACGCGCAGGCGCGCGTTCATTTCGTTCAGTTCTTCTGCGATCACCAGAAGGCGGGGGCCGACGTTGGCGAGAATGTTGCCCTCGACATCATGGCTCCTGTCCGCGATACGAGTCCGGATTTCGATCTCATTGGACAGCCATATGAGGGCCGCATGAATCTCGTCGGTGCTTGCCGCATAGCGGACGTTTGGCAGGCCCTTAGCCCAGGCATGAGAAATGCGCTTCGGGTCAAGGATGAGTACGATACCGCCATTGTGAAGAACCTGTGCGGCAACGAGACGGGCGAGCACGGACTTACCACCACCCGCGCCGATGGAAAGGCCGAAGTGCGGCGAGTCAGCCGCGAGGCTAACCTTTACCGGAAGGTCACCACGGCCGAGGCCAAGCACAACGGCGTCCTCACCGGCCTTCTCGATTTCGAGGGCGATGTCGGCCAGACTCACCTCGGGCGGCGGGGCCTTGCGGTTCTTGATGTCCACATAGGAGTCGTCACCCTCTAGGTGCCATTCGGCATCGGACTCCGGGTGCCATCCCATCGTCTCAGTGACAACCTGAACAAAACGGCCCCGCTCCTCCGGGGTGCCATTCCAGTTCTTCGGCATCTGGAATCTGGCTGCCTGCCGCTTCGGGTCGGTAAACCTGATCCAGCGGCTTCCTCCCCGGCCGCCGTGGAGTGGCCTGTTCGCATGCGGGGCTACAGCCCTGTGAAGAATGGTCGCATGCTTGCGGTGGCCCCTGACCTTCTCCAGCCTGTACACTCTCCATGCCGCCTCTAGCATGAGTCCTGCTCCCATCACGAATACGAGGAACCACAATGGCTGGGCATCCGTGAGGAATGCCATGCCGAACAGTGGCGGCCCAATGGTGAGGCCAGTCCTGATACCGGCTCTATGTGCGCGTGCCTTGAAATGATAATGGACGGAGCCCGGGTCGTACATGTGCCGGTAACGGCGGTCGGCGTCATTCCTTACCCATGGTGGAAGCCCTCCGGAGAACCAGCGCCAGAGCACGAACAAATGGCCGTGGTGGTTCATCATCGCCTTGATGTGGCCAATCCAGCCAGCGATAAAGAGCACGATGATAACGAGGACGACGAGTGCCGCCACAAAGAGGTCCGCGTGTAGCTGTGCCATAGTCATAGTCTTTCGCCTCTTATCTTGCGGAGCAAGAAAGGTGTGGGCAAAAGGATTGCGCTTTTACTCCGCGCGCTTTATCTCGCCTGCCTAACCTCTCGGCTCGCTAGCTTCTCGCTCGCCTTCCTTCTCGTCTGCCGAACTGATCTAATTTGGCGTTTACATTCCCGCCGGATTACTGGCCGGTAACTTCAAATCACATCCGTGTAACACGTCATTCCGGCTTGCCATTCCGGCCGGTGTCCTGTAAGCTGATAGCATGACAACGAACCGGAAGCCCGCCATCCAGGTCAAGATCCACCATGGCAAGATCGTTCCCATCGTGAAGGCCGGTCACTGGCTGCACGTGGAAGGCTTCACCGCCCTGGTGATCATTGCCATTATAACAGTTGCCCGGATCGTCAAGATCATCGGCTGCCTGGTGTGGTCCGCTGGGTGCCTGATCGTTCCCCCGATTGCCCGGCTGGTCCCCCGCTATGCGCCCCGGCTTACCCGGCTCGTCCTCCGCTACGCGGCCGGGATCTACCTGGCCTTCCAAGCCTTCTACACACACTAGGGGTTACCGTGCAGTTCCTATGGTCACCAGCGTTCACGCGCCCAGGCGCACTAACCATCACCGCGCGAGACTGCGCGATCTGCTCCCGGCTTAACCCGGGTGAGGACTGCATTTGTGCCAGTGTCGAGTTCGGCAGCGCTGAATACTTCGCGCGCCTTGACGCGCTGCACGGTCGG
>Ga0207700_10000060_pt1 | contig 68678 bp, 76 predicted proteins | sample LARL82metaG_FD_184348 | JGI IMG/M metagenome (GOLD analysis project Ga0207700, IMG submission 184348) | Corn, switchgrass and miscanthus rhizosphere microbial communities from Kellogg Biological Station, Michigan, USA - LAR L8-2 metaG... | ecosystem: Host-associated > Plants > Roots >...
TTCCCGAGTCAATTTCCTGCGCGGCGTGTATTCCATCGAACACCTCTTCGAGTCAGTATTGCTCTAATTGAGGTGTCCATCAAACGTGGGTACCTTCATAACGGCCGAAACCTGACCTCATTCAAACGCTGGGACAGGCCCATTCACCCACTCAGCGAGGCGGCAGCGCGCGGACTGCTCGCCGCCGGAGTCGCGCGCCTGGTCCCGAGCCAATGGTGAAAACTACCCTTTGCGCCGCGCTGCCCAATACGTCGCACCATCCGCTCCATAGCGCTCCGTATGTGCAACCTCGCGCTCGATCCGGAACTCCTCGCCGGGCGACAGATGGCGCTCCCCGCCGCCGTCCACGTTGAGCCACATCTCGCCCTGCACGACCAGCGCCCGCACCGCAAACGGATGCGTGTGTGACTCGACGACCGTGGACGGCGCCCATTTGCGCTCGACGACCTCGTCGAAACCCTGGGCACGCGCCTGCTTCTCGAATGCTTCGAACGTCACCTGATTCATCGCTATCCTCCGGACACTCGACCGGCTAAGCCCCAAGACACCGGCACGGGCAAAATGCCGACGACCGTCGAGACCCGTGTCTGCGGTTCACGGTCTATTCCTGAGTGGCGGTCGAGAGACAGCGATATTACGCGTGCCGTTGTCTTCCGAGCGGCTGCGGCTTGTGCACCTCCAACTTCTCTGCCCAAAAGTCGAGCGCCGGCATGATAGTCGGATAAAGCGCTACCCCGTTTGAAAGCTGCTCGCGATAGCGCTGCAGTCCGCGCTCGCCGGGCAGCCGCACAGGATCCTCGCCTTCGCGCACCGGCGTTGCACGCGCCGCATTCGCGATGAAATCCATCTGCCGGCGAAAGGCATCGAGGCCGCCGAAGGCTTCCGGGTCGAGCACCTGCACGAACACGGTGCCTCCCCATCCCACCGGCGGGTCGGCGCGGCCGTGACCCGCCAGTCCCGCGGTCAGCGCCTCGATCAGCAGCGCCAGGGCGAAGCCCTTGTGGCCCGCGTCGATACCACCCAGCGGCAGCAGCGCACCCTTGGGGTCGAGGGCGAGCGCGCCCGGATCGCGCGTTGCATTGCCGAGATGATCGATCAGCCATTCGCCAGGCAACATGTTTCCCGCGGCGTGCTGCTGGAATGCGTAGCCCATGCTTGTGATCGATGTCGACACGTCGATCAGCATGGGGTCACCCGATGTGGGCAGACCCGCGGCGATGGGATTGGGCGTGATGAAGGGCCGCAGGCCGCCGTGCGGAACGACCGCCTTGACTGCGGGATCCGAGCTTTGCACGATCGCGATCATTCCCGCGTCGGTCGAGCGCTTGAGATACGCCGCGAGGCACGCGATGTGATGCGAATGATGGATCGCGATGCTGCCGGTGCCGCACGCTCGCGCCATCATAGTGGCGCGGTCAAGCGCGCGCAGCGTGAGCCACGGCCCGGGCAGGCGCTTGCCATCCCATACTTCAGCGGCGGCGCGCGCATTGAGCACTTCGGGCGCGCCGGTCTTGGTCATGCGGTCGTTGGCGAGCTCGTCGAGGTACGGCGCCAGGAGGCCGAGTCCGTGCGTGCTGTGTCCGAGCAGGTCGCCGTCGACGAGCACCATGGCGACGTCGGTAGCGATGTCGTCGCGCAGTCCCACCCGTTGCAGCAACGCATGTGCGAAACTTCGCAGCGCGTCGGCGCGATAGCGTGGGCGGGCGGCGGTCGCTTGCGCGGAAGTGTTCATGTCGATGGCGAAGTGACGGAAAACAGGACGATAGCCCGGCATTCTACTGGACAGCCACCTTGCCCCCGCCGACCCTGACCGTCAGCATCGTCACTTATCGGCCCGACCTCGCGCAGCTCGATGGGACGCTGCGCAAACTATCGCTCGCCTTGGCGCTCGCGCGCGAAGCGGGCATGCTGCGCGCGGTCAACCTGGTCCTGATCGACAACACCGGCGATCGCGCCGTCGCCGAAGCGGTAGTCAAGCTGGGCGCAGCGCATTTCGAGAGTTCGGCGGTCACCATGAATTATCTGCACGGCCACGCCAACATCGGCTACGGCGCCGCGCACAATCTGGTCATGCACGGCGGCAACACGCATTACCATCTCGTGCTCAATCCGGATGTCGAGCTTGCCGAGGAGTCGTTGTCAGCCGCGCTGCATCATTTCGACGAGCACCAGGACATCGGCGTGATTGTCCCCGCGATGTTCCGCAGCGACGGCACGCGTGAATACGCCTGCAAGCGCTATCCGAGCGTACTCGACCTCGCTCTGCGCGGTTTCGCGCCGGCGTCACTGCGCCGGCTGTTCCAGAAGCGCCTCGACCTCTACGAAATGCGCGATCTGATCGGCGAAACGGTGGTCTCGCCGATCCCGGTGATGAGTGGATCGTTCATGCTGGTTCGGCGCAAGGCGATCGAATACACCGGCGGCTTCGACCCGAAGTTCTTTCTGTATTTCGAGGATTTTGACTGGAGCGTGCGCTTGAACCGCATCACCCGATCGGCGTACGTACCGGGTGTGCGAGTTATCCACCACGGGGGTCACGCCGCTGGCAAAGGGCCGCGTCATGTCGCCTATTTCGTACGCAGCGGTTGGCGGTTTTTTCGCAAGCACGGCTGGCGGTGGTGGTGAGCAGCGCGGCATCGAAGGTCATGGTGACGGGTGCCGCCGGATTCATCGGGCGTGCGCTGTGCGCGGATTTCGCCGCCCGCGGCATCGATTACGTCGGAGCCGTGCGCAGCACCGCCGGCGACGTTGTCGATCCGTCGTTGCGCCCCCTTGGCGATTTCGCCGCCGCCGATTGGGAGCGCGTGCTCGACGGCGTCGATTGCATCGTGCATCTGGCCGGGCGCGCCCACGTCATGGGGCGTGATCACGACCCGACGCCGCACATCGTGGCCAATGTCCACGTTACCCGGCGGCTGCTCGACGCCGCCCGGCAAGCGCGCGTTCGCCGATTCATATTCGCGAGCACGGTCAAGGTCTATGGCGAAAGCACGCGCGCGGGACGTCCTTTTCGCGCCGGCGATCCGCCGCGACCGCGCGATGCCTACGCGCGCAGCAAGGCGGAGGCGGAGAAGATCCTGTGGGACGCGTGCCGCGATGGCGCGCTCGAAGGCGTAGTGCTGCGCGTGCCGCTGGTGTATGGCCCTCGCGTCAAGGGCAACTTCGCATTGCTGATCGAGGCGGTGGCGTCGCAGCGCCGCCTGCCTTTCGCCGGCGTCGCCAACCGACGCAGCCTGCTCTACGTGGGCAACGCAGTCAGCGCGATCGATGCGGCGCGCAGCGCGTCCGCGCTCACCGGGCAGACGCTGCCGCTGGCCGATCCGCAGGCGGTGTCGACGCCTGAGCTCATCCGGAAAATCGCTTCCGCGCTCGACGTCGAGGCGCGTCTGTCGCGCATGCCCACGTCGATCCTGCGCGCGGGCGCGGCGCTGATGGGGCGGCGCGGCGCGTCGTCGCGGCTGCTGGGCTCGCTCGAAGTCGATGCGTCGCGCTTCGCCGAGCTCGCGCGCTGGGCGCCGGTCTACGATGTCGACCAAGGCATCGCCGCGACGGTGGCGTGGTGGCGCACTCGGCACGTGCTCTGAGGCCGATCGCGCCGGCGGCTATAATCGCTGATCGCGTTCCGACGCACTTCGAGTCCAGACGATGCCACAACGCCGCAGCAACCGCTCCGCCGAACAGTTGCGACCGCTGACCATCACGCGCAACTTCAGTCGCCATGCCGAAGGGTCGGTCCTGATCGAGGCCGGCGACACGCGCGTGATCTGCACGGCGTCGGTGGAGGAGACCGTCCCGCCCTTCCTCAAGGGGAAAGGACAAGGATGGATCACGGCGGAATACGGCATGCTGCCGCGCGCCACCAACACGCGCATGCGCCGCGAGGCGTCCGAGGGCAGGCAGTCCGGGCGAACGCAGGAAATCCAGCGCCTCATCGGGCGCAGCATGCGCGCGGTTGTCGATCTCGCGACGCTGGGCGAGCGCACGGTGCGCATCGACTGCGACGTCATCCAGGCCGACGGCGGGACACGCTGCGCGTCGATCACCGGCGCCTGCATTGCGCTCCATGACGCCGTGACGTGGTGCAAGTCGCTCGGCATGGTTACCGGTGAAGCGCTGCGCGACCTGGTGGCCGCGGTGTCGGTCGGCATCGTCGACGGCGAGCCGATGCTCGATCTCGACTACGCCGAGGATTCGGGCTGCGATACCGACATGAACGTGGTGATGCTGGGCGGCGGCGGTTTCGTCGAAGTGCAGGGCACCGCCGAAGGAGAGGCATTTTCGCGCGCCGAGATGGATCGCCTGCTCGAGCTCGCCGGTCAAGGCATCCGCACGCTCATCGGCGAGCAGAAAAAGGCGCTCGGCATCGCCACCGCTCCGACGTGACCGGCCTTTCGCGGCTCATCCTCGCCTCGTCCAACGCCGGAAAGCTGCGCGAGTTCCGTCGGCTGCTGGCGCCTCTTCGCATCGAGCTCCTCGGTCAATCCGAGCTGGGCATTCCCGACGCCGACGAGCCGCATCCAACCTTCGTCGAAAACGCGCTCGCCAAGGCTCGTCACGCCGCGCGCTACGCAGGCCTGCCCGCGCTGGCCGACGACTCCGGCGTGTGCGTGAATGCGCTCGACGGCGCGCCGGGTGTGCACTCCGCGCGCTACGCGGGCGAACCGCGCTCCGACACGCGCAACAACGAGAAGCTCGTCACCCAGCTCAAGGGCGTCGCCGATCGGCGTGCGCACTACTATTGCGTGCTGGCGCTGATGCGCCACGGGAAGGACCCAGAGCCCATCATCGCCGAGGGACGCTGGCACGGCATCATCATCGACGCGCCGCGCGGCGATGCCGGTTTCGGCTACGATCCTCATTTCCAGGATCTCGGATCGGGCTTGACCGGCGCCGAGCTTGCGCTCGAGACCAAGAACGCGCTTTCGCATCGCGGACAGGCCATGCGCGCGCTGATCGCGCGGGTGGAGCAAGAGCGATGAGCTCCGCCGGGCCGCCCGGAAGCGCGCCGGTCGACGTCGCGCTGCGCACGCCGCACTTAAGCGCGCTGCCGCCGCTGGCGCTGTACGTGCACGTCCCGTGGTGCCTGAAAAAATGTCCGTACTGCGATTTCAATTCGCACGAGGGTCGCGGCGAGGTGCCGGAAGCGCGTTATGTCGACGCGCTGATCACCGACCTCGAGGAGGCGCTGCCGTCGATCTGGGGACGGCGCGTGTCGACGGTGTTCATCGGCGGCGGCACGCCCAGCCTTTTCTCCGCGCAGGCGATCGATCGCCTGCTCGCCGCGGTGCGCGCTCGCCTCGCGCTCGCGCCCGACGCCGAAATCACCCTGGAAGCCAATCCCGGCACCTTCGAGCAGCAGAAGTTCGCGGATTTCCGAAGCGCCGGCATAAACCGCCTGTCGCTCGGCGTGCAGAGCTTCGATGCGCGCTTCCTGGCGGCGCTGGGCCGGGTCCACGACGACCGCGAGGCACGAACCGCCGCGGCCGCGGCGCTGTCGATATTCGACAATGTGAACTTCGACCTGATGTATGCGCTGCCCGGTCAGGCACTGGCCGATGCGCGCCGAGACGCCGAAGCCGCAGTGGAGTTTTCTCCACCGCACCTATCGTTCTATCATCTGACCATCGAACCCAACACGCTGTTTCACCGTTACCCGCCCGTGCTGCCTGACGACGACGCCTCGGCCGACATCGAGGCGGCCATCGAGGAGATCCTGGCCGCCGCGGGTTATGCCCACTACGAGACGTCGGCGCACGCGCGTCCCGGCCGCGAATGCCGTCACAACTTCAACTACTGGCGTTTTGGCGACTACCTGGGCATCGGCGCCGGAGCGCATTCAAAGCTTTCCTTCTCCGATAGTGTGATCAGGCAGGTGCGCGTCAAGCAGCCGCAGCAGTACATGGAACGCGCGGAAGGACGCAACGCGATTCTCGAGCAGCATCCCGTGACGCGCGATGACATCGGCTTCGAGTTCATGCTCAACGCGCTGCGCCTGACCCAAGGCGTGCCGGTGGCGCTGTTTGCCGAGCGCACGGGATACCCGCTCACGATCGTACAGCCGGCGCTCGAGGCGGCCGAGCGCAAGGGACTCATCGAACGCGATCATCTGCAGCTGCGGCCGACGCCGCGCGGACGGCGCTTTCTCAACGATCTGCAGGCGCTGTTCCTTCCACCGGACGCACGGTCCGCGCCATCGGTGCCGATCGCGATGGTCGGCGCACATCATGGCCGCGCCTGAGCGCCTGGTCGACGCCGTGCGTGCGTTGCGCGAAGGGTCGCTGACCAGTGAAGCGCTCACTCGCGGCATGCTCGCGCGCGTGGCCGCGACCGACGCCAACGTTCAGGCGTGGGCGCACCTGGACCAAGAGCACGCGCTTCGTGCCGCGCGCGCCTGCGATGCGCGTTGGGCCGCCGGGCAGGTCGATGGCGCGCTCGCGGGAATCGGTCTGGGAGTGAAGGACATCATCGCCACCGCCGACCTGCCCACCGAGCTGGGCTCGGTCATCTATGCGGACGCACAACCGTCCGCGGACGCCGAGTGCGTCGCCCGGCTGCGACACGCCGGCGGCTTCGTGTTCGGCAAGACCGTCACCACCGAGTTCGCTTTCATGCAGCCGGGCAAGACGCGCAACCCCTGGAATGCGGCGCATACGCCCGGAGGATCGTCGTCCGGCTCCGCGGCAGCGGTGGCGCTGCGGCATTGCGCCGCCGCGCTCGCCACGCAGACCAACGGATCCATCGTGCGCCCCGCCGCGTATTGCGGCGTCACGGGATTCAAGCCGACGCACGGCAGGCTGCCCTATGCAGGGATCGCGACGTTCAGTCCGACGCTGGATACGCTCGGAGTCATCGCGCGCGCCGTGCTCGATTGCGAATATGTCGCCTCTGTGCTCGCCGCCCCAGCGGGCATCGCCCGCGCCGTGGCCGAGCTCGCGACGGCGCCGCGGCTTGGCGTCTTCGCCGGATTTCCTTGGGTGGCCATCGACGTCGAGCAGCAGCGCACGCTCGCTTACGCGGCGGAAATGCTGCGTCGGGCGGGCGCGCGTATCGACGACATCGTTTTCCCGAAAGCGTGGCACGATGCGCCGCGCGTGCACCGATGCATCATGCTCTACGAGGGCGCGCGCGAGCTGGGATCGCTGCAGGATCGCGAGCGCGCGCGCATGTCGGCGAAGCTCAACGCCGCGCTCGACGAAGGCAGGGCGATCGACGACGCCGACTACGCAGACGCGATGCGCAGACGCGGTGAAATGATCGATGCCACGCGTGAAGTCTTCGCGGATCGCGCAGCGATCCTTTCGCCTCCCGTGCCCGCCGCCGCGCCGGAAGATCTCACCCAAACCGGCGACCCGTCGTGCTGCACCCTGTGGACGCTGCTCGGCGCGCCCGCCATCGTCTTGCCGGTCGCGCTTTCGGCCAACGACATGCCCATGGGGGCGCAGTTGAGCGCGCCTCCCGCTAATGACGAGGCGCTGCTCGCCGCCGCGCGCTGGTGCGAAGCGCGCCTGCCTTTTGCCGGGCTCGGATAGCTTTGCCTATGCTGCGTCGGTCGAAGTCGGTGTTCAGCGAGCCGCGGTGACATGAAGCGCGCCAAGCATCGCATGTCCAAACCGCGCAACCCGGTGGCGCGTTCGCCGCTGCTCGCCAAGGGAGGCGCGCACGGCAAATCCACTGCCGCGAAACGGCGCCAGGCGGCGATGGAATTGCGCAAGCTCGCGCTCGCCAAGGACGACGACGCATGACGCTGTCGCGCCGCGATCTCGAGCAGGGGCGCATGCGTGCGCTCTACGTGGCCGCGGTGCCCGCGCATAATGCGCTTTCCGACGAGGAACTGGCGGCGTCGCTCGCGGCGACCCTGGCGCAGCGGCCACCACACGCGGGATGGTGGGTGTTCGCTTACGGGTCGCTGCTGTGGAATCCGCTGTTCCCGTTCAGCGAATCGCGTCCGGCGACGCTGCATGGCGTTCACCGTCGTTTCTGCCTGTGGTCGAAAGCCTCGCGCGGAACCTGCGATCAGCCCGGACTCGTGCTCGGGCTCGAGCCCGGAGGCTCCTGTCGCGGTGTGGTCTACCGGCTGCCGGAAGCCGAGGTTCGCGCCGAGCTTACGCTGCTGTGGCGACGCGAAATGGTAACCGGCGCCTATCACCCGCGCTGGATGCGCGTGCGATCGGGAACCCGCACGCTTACGGCGCTGGCCTTTGTGGTCGACCGCGCGCATCCGCAATACGCAGGCGAGCTAAGCCTCCGCGAGCAGGCGAAGGTGCTCTCGTGCGCCGCCGGGGCGCTCGGTTCTTCCGCGGATTATCTCGAGCACACCCGCGTGTCGCTCATCACCCACGGCATCATCGACCCGTACCTCGAGTCGCTCGCCACGTCGGTGGCGAAGCATCGCTAGCAACGAGCGGGGTTACATCGCGACGTGGCGGCCGCCGTCGACATTGATGGTGTCGCCGGTGACGTAGGTTGCATCGGCGAGCAGGAAATACACCGCTTTGGCGATGTCCTCCGGCGTGCCTTCGCGACGTAGCAGCGTGTGCGAGATGATGCGCTGGCGCGACAGCTCGTCGAACGTCGAATCGTCGGGCCAGAGGATGGGACCGGGCGCCACCGCGTTGACGCGGATCTCCGGCGCGAGCTCGCGTGCCAGCGAGCGCGTGAGTCCGACCAGTCCCGCTTTGGCCACGCTGTAGACAACGTAGTTCTTGAGCGGCCGGTCAGCGTGAATGTCGGTGATATTGACGATCGCGCCCTGCGTTTTCTTGAGCGCCGGCGCCGCGGCCTGCGACAGGAACAGCGGCGCGCGCAGATTGGTGCCGATCAGGTCCTCCCATTGCGCGGCGGTGATTTCTCCGACAGGCGTCTGGAAAAAAGACGACGCGTTGTTGACCAGCGCATCGAGCTTGCCGTGCGTTTGCAGCGTCTGCTCGACGATCGAGTGCAGCTTGCCGAGATCGAGCAGATCGGCCTGGATGAGCGCGACCGAATCCTTGCGTTGGTTGTTGAGCTCAGCCTGCAAAAGCCGCGCCTCGCCTGCCGATTCGCGGTAATGCAGCATCAACGTCGCTCCGGCGGCATGCAGTCTGCGGCAAATCGCGGCGCCGACGCGCTTCGCCCCACCGGTGATCAGTACAACTTTGCCCTGCACGGGAAGCTCCGGATACACTGGCGTGAACTTCAAAGCCTAACACATCGATGCACGGCGCTCCACTGGACCAACACTCGCTGCGCATCCCTGCGCCTTCAGCCGACGCGCGCGTGCACAGCGCCAAGGTGCTCGCGCATGTGCGCGCTGCGATCGCCGCGGCGGGAGGCTGGATTTCGCTGGCGGAGTACGCGAATATGGTGCTCTATGCGCCGGGGCTGGGCTATTACAGCGCGGGCGCGCGCAAGTTCGGCGCCGACGGCGATTTCGTCACCGCGCCGGAGCTCACGCCGCTGTTCGGCGGCGCGCTGGCGGCGCAGATTGCGCAAATCCTCGCGCACGGAGGCGAGGTAATCGAGCTCGGACCCGGCACTGGTTGCCTGGCTGCCGACACGCTCGCCGCGCTTGCCGCACAGGATGCGCTGCCGTTGCGCTACCTGATGCTTGAGGTGAGTCCCGATCTGCGCGATCGCCAGCGCGCCGAGTTGGAACGGCGCGTTCCTCGCCTGCTCGATCGCGTGGAATGGATCGAAGTGCTGCCCCGCCGCTGGCGCGGCGTCGTGCTCGCCAACGAGGTGCTCGACGCGGTGCCCGCGCATATCGTTGCGCGCGTTCGTGGCAAGTGGCGCGAGCGCGGCGTTACCGTCCATGGCGACGCGCTCGCGCTCGCTGACCGGCCATTGGCAGAAGGTGCACTGCTCGCTTCGGCGCGCACGCTGTTTCCGCCCGAGATCGACTACGCGAGCGAGCTCAACCCGGAGGCAAACGCGCTGGTCCGAAGCCTGGCTGAGCGCTGCGACGCAGGCGCGATGATCTTCGTCGACTACGGGTTTCCTGCCGCCGAGTACTATCACGTCCAGCGCAACGAAGGCACGATGATGGCGCACTATCGGCATCACGCGCTGAACGACCCGCTTTTTCTGCCCGGCCTCGCCGATCTCACCTCGCACGTCGATTTCAGCGCCATGGCGCGCAGCGCCGTCGCCGCGGGAATGCAAGTCGCGGGTTTCACTTCGCAGGCGCAGTTCCTGATCAACTGCGGCATCCTCGAGCTGCTTTCCGCGCAAGGTGAGCCGGGATCGGCGTCCTACCTGCGCACGGCGAACGCCGTGCAGAAACTGCTCTCGCCTGCGGAGATGGGCGAGCTGTTCAAGGTGCTCGCGGTCGTTAGGAACGTCGAGCCTGGACTGCTCGGGTTTCGCGACGGCGACCGCACCGGTCGCCTCTGATCTCGCACCTCAGCGCGCGTCGCTGGCAGACGCTTCGATAAACGCAGCGACGACCGGATCGTGGCGCAGCCGTTCCAGATCTTCGCTCGAGGGCAGTTGCGGACGATCGCGCACGGCGTTCACCATGCACAGGAAGCCCAGCGGCTGGTCCGTCGCGGCGCGGAACTGGTGCCAGGTGAGCGCAGGCACATGCACGAGATCGTGCTCGCGCAACTCGTAGACGCGCTCGCCGATCAGACAGTGGCCGGCGCCACAATGCACCATCACGGCATGGGCGTGCTCGTGGCGCTCGAGCGTCGTGTGGCCGCCGGGAGCAACCTCGAAGTAGCGCAGCTGCGACGCGAGCGCCGGGTCGTCGAACAACACCTGTCGCGTGACGTCTCGAAACGGCGCACTGCCTTGAGCCTTGTAGTCGCGCACTTCGACACCCTGCCATCTCGAGGCGCCGGTCTTTCGGCGATGCACGGGCGTGGTCATGACGGGGCGCCTGCTTAGGAGGTCGCCGCGGAAACCGGCCCAGTCGCCGACGCAGCGGCGTGCACCGCGGTCACAAACTCCCGAGCGCGCTCGTCAACCCGTTCCGGCGTGCCCAGCAGCGATCCGCCGATCAGCAGCATCGAGTCCGCGCCATAGAACGCAACCAGCTCGCGCACGCGCTCGACGCTCATGCCTCCACCGGGCACCGGCAGCGCAGGCCGCACCGTGCCCCACGGTGCGCGGGCCGTGTCGGCTATCGCTGTGCAGGTACGCTGGTCCCACGCGAAGCGCCCGCCGAAGCCGGGAAAGATGACCGCATCGGCGCCGAGCAGGCGAAACCATTTGCCAAGCAGAAAGGCGGGTGCGACGCGCACCGCACCGCCGTACCCGGGATGCGCGAGGATCGGCACATCGATGTGTTCGCTCGCGAGCTCGGCGAAGGAGGGCATGCCGATCAGCGCCGGCGCGAGCAGTACCATCGTCGCGCCCGCGTCGCGCGCGATCGTCGCCTGCTCGGCAAGCGTCGACTGCGATCCGACCAGGCTGGGCGCATAGGCAGCGCGATGTCCGGTCTCGTGCCACACGCGCTCGATCGCGCGCTGGCACGCCGGCACGCGCTCGGCGAAAGGTGCGTAGCGTTGATCGGCGAGCCCGTGATCGTCCTTGATCACGTCCACGCCCGCGTGCGCGAACGCGTAGCAGAGCGCGGCCAGGCGCTCCGCAGGCAGACCCTGCGGCTTGAGCGCGGCGCAGGTGAGTGCGCGGCCGCGGACACCGAGCTGCGAGCGAATGCCCTCGATGCCGAAGCGCGGTCCTTCGAAGTGCGCCACGAACTCGGTAGGAAACTCGGCATCGACGAACTCGACGTGCGCGTGCATCGAGCTGTTGCCGAACAGCATGTTCAGCGTCTGCGCGACGTCGAAGCCGGTGGTTTCGGTAGCCAGCCGGATGCGCACATCGTGCGATCCGTCGCCGCGATCGCGAACGCCATCGACACGACCCACGATGTGCTCGGCGACGAAAGCATCGTGAATCACTTCGAGCGGGACTTCGACGCTTTGCTCCAGCGCGATCGCCTGGGCGACCGCCGACGCGTCGGCGGGAGCGCTGCGAATACGGTAGGTGACGTCGATCCAGGACACGGGGCGCGTGGGCTTGGGGAAGCGTGACGCTACATCATGCCTTGCGTCGCACCGTCACGTCCACGGCGCGATGTACGTCGGCGGGCTTTACTCGGGAGCCGCCATTGTCCACAATCGCATTTCAACCTCTGCCATGGAGCCGCCATGGGTGCACCCAACCACGCTCTCACCGTTCAGCTGCTCGAATGGATCGCCGCCGGCGATCGTACCTACGCCGAAGTCCTCGAAACCTGGCATTCGACGTGTCCGCGCCTCACCATTTGGGAAGATGCGTGCATCGACGGCCTGATCGACTACGAGCCTGATGGGCGTCTGGTGCGTGTCAGCGCGAAAGGGCGAGGCCTGCTCGAGACGATGCTCTCCAGCTGAGTTCGCCTGCCCGCCTCAACTGAGGCCGGTAACCGGCACCGCAGCGCCGTGAATCGCGCGTGCCTCGTTGGAAGCGAGAAACGCGATAACGTTCGCCAGGTCGGCCGGCGCAACCCAGCGCGCCGGGTCTGTGGCGGGCATGGCGCGCCGGTTCTCCGGCGTGTCGATGATGGTCGGAAGCACGCAGTTGACGTTGATGTTCTTGTCGCGGAGCTCGGCGGACATCGACTCGGTCATGCGGATCACCGCGCTTTTCGCGGCGACGTAGGGCCCCATGCCGGCGACGCCTTTCTGCGCGGCGAAAGCTCCGACATTGACGATTTTCCCGCCGCCGCCCGCGATCATGTGCGGCACGACTGCGCGCACCATGTGCAGCAGCGTGCGCGCGTTGATGTCGAACAGGAAATTCCAGTCCTCGTCATCGGTCTGGTGCACCGGGTCGCCGCTGCGGAATCCGCCCGCGAGATTGCACAGGACGTCGATGCGCTTGCCGCGCTCCAGCGCCTGTCGAACCGCGGCGTTCACCTGGTGCTGATCAAGGAGGTCGGCCACGGCAAACACCCGCGTGTCCGACGGGGCGCCGAATGCGTTCTCCAGATGTTCGCGCTGCCGGTCGAGCAGCACGACCAGGTCGCCGCGACGCGCGAACGCATCAGCGACCGCGCGGCCGAGGTTGCCGGAGGCGCCGGTGATAATGACCGTCCTTGCTGCGTCGCTCATGGCCTCTCCATGGTAAGCCCGCGCGCGGGAAGCACGGTGCCCGCGCATTCGCCGAATCCGATCCTGCGAAAACCAGCGCGGGCGCAATGGCCGCGCAGGATCACCGTATCGCCGTCTTCGAGAAAGCTGCGCGTCTCGCCGCTGTCGAGGCGCAGAGGACGCTTGCCACCCATGGAAAGCTCGAGCATCGAGCCGGCCTCACCTTCGCGGGTGCCAGATTGCGTGCCGGTGCCCAGCAGGTCACCGGGTTGCAGATTGCAGCCGTTGACGGTGTGGTGCGCGACCATCTGAGCGAGCGTCCAGTAGCTGTCGCGAAAATTCGACGTCATCAGTCGCTGCGGCGCCGAGCCGGCCTCGCGCATGCGCGAGGTCTGCAAAAGCACCTCGAGCGTGATGTCGATCGCGCCCTCCGCGCGGTTGGCCTGCGAGTCGAGATACATCAGCGGTTGTGGATCGCCGGAAGGATGCTCGAACGGCGCGCGGAAAGGGGCGAGCGCATCGAGCGTGACCATCCAGGGCGATACGGTCGACGCAAAATTCTTCGACAGGAACGGACCGAGTGGCTGGTATTCCCACGCCTGGATGTCGCGCGCGGTCCAGTCGTTGAACAGCACCAGGCCGAAGATATGCGCTTCTGCGTCGGCGATCGGCACCGCGTCGCCGAGCGCGTTGGACCGCCCGATGAACGCGCCCAACTCGAGCTCGTAATCCATGCGCTCCGATGCGCCGAGCCGCGGAGCGTCCGCGTCTGCCGCCTTGATCTGGCCGAGCGGCCGGCGCACCGGCGTCCCGCTGACGACGATCGAAGAGGCCCTGCCGTGATACGCGATCGGGACCCACTTGTAATTGGGCAGCAACGGATTGTCCGGACGAAACTGGCGACCGACCGCGGTCGCGTGATGAATGCTGGTATAGAAGTCGGTGTAGTCGCCGATCGTGCACGGCAACGTCACCTCGACATCCTTTTGCGCGATTAGCGCGCCGCGCAACGGCGCTTCGCGCGCGCTGCCGAGCCGAAGATCCTGCGACAGCCGCCGTCTCAGCGCACGGCGTTGCTCCACGGACTGCTGCATGATCCATTGCATGTCGGTCGTATCGGCGAGGCCTGCGCGCTCGAGATCGAGAACCTGATCCCCGATAGCCACGCCGGCGCGCCACGCCTCGCCCGAGGCACGTCGGAATCGCCCGAACGGCAGGTTCTGGATCGGAAAGTCACCCGCGGGATCGTTGGCGGTCTCGACCCAGCTGGTGAGCGTGGCGTCGTGCGTATCGTCGAGATCGGTCACTTCGGGCTCCGCGTGCGTGTCTGAGGACCTTGGGAGCATTGAATCACGTCTTCAGCGAAGCGCAAAGGTTGCCGTCACCGGGTTGTGGTCGGACGATTTCACCGGACTCGACTCACTGGAGACCGCCTGCAGGCCGCGCACGAAGACGTGGTCGACATGGCGGCCCAGGAATCGCGTTCGCGTGTCGTCGCTCGGCGTGACCTCTACGAGCCCCAGCCGTGCCGCAGTCTCCGCTAGAACCCGTTCGCGCGCGTCGTTCCAGGTGTTGAAATCGCCGGCGAGGATGAGGGGACCTTCGTGTCCGGCCACCGCGTCGGCAAGCGCGACCATCTGGGCGCGATACGCGTCGAGCAAGAGCTCGAAATTGATCGCGTGAACGTTGATCACGGCGAGGGTCTGCGCCGATCCGGCAATGCGCAGCCACGTGATCACGGCCGACTTTGGAATGCGGATGATCGGCTCGACCGCGCGCTGGGTGCAGCTCGCGAGCGGCGCGAGGCGCGTCGCGGTGAGCACGCCGATGTCGGTGTCCTCGTACAGGAACGAGCTGGCCATCACCCAGCCGAGGCCGGCGTCATCGACGATCGCATGCAGCGTTGGATCGAGCGCCGTTTCCTGGAGCAGCACCACATCGCTGGCCGCGGCGAAGCGCGCGAGATCGTGCTGCCAGCCGGGGTCGCTCTGCTTGTGGATGTTCCAGGTGAGCACGCGCAGCGGTCCTGCACGCAGAGCATTACCGGCGGTCGGCTCCACAGCGACGCTCGATTGCAGCAGGCGTTCGGCGTCTTCGCATTTGAGTGAAAGTACCTTGGTGCTGCCCGCCGGCCCCGAGATGACCGCTCGCGGCTCGGTCGTCAGGACGACGCAGCCGCACAGCAGTGGACACAAGGCGAAGCGAATGAGCCATTTCACGCGTCCGATTCTCACCGATCTACCGGGATCGGTATACTGGCCGGGCTCGGGCGGACGGTTTCGCCAAGGGAGGTGTCGCAGGGCAGGCGCCCAAGTGGCATTGCGCGCGACGCCACGTTTCCATCCGGACAAAGGGGAGCATCCATGAATCGTCGTCACACAGCGGTTTGCGCGATCGCGGCGCCGTTGCTGTTCTGCGCCGCCGGTGCGCTGGCCGCAAAAAATGAAGTGAAGGGCGCGGCCATTCTCGAAACGCCGTGCGGCAAGACCTCGGTGAAGCAGATGGGATTGGTCCATGCGGGCAACATGGAAGAAGCGAACAAGCTGACGACCAAGGAAATGCAGGACCAGTGGAAGGCGATGCCGGCGAAGGACCGCACCATGATGACGGGCATGATGAAAGACATGTCGCAGACCGAGCAGGCTTATGCGGCCGACATCAAGGCTAGCGGTGTGATGGTTGTCGACGGCCCGGGGGCGACGCTTACAGTCAAGAAAACGGTGAAGGACGCCAATGGCAGCAGCACCACGACGATGACGCAGAATTTCAAGATCGATGGAGCACAGTGCATGATTACGCGTTGATCTTGGCCTGACTCGCGGAGCACCGGAGCGCTCCCGCGAGCCAGGATCGCCCGACACCCTGACCGGTCGATTACATGCGCACGCTTCACCTGATCGCTGTGGCTTGTTGCACGACGCTTCTCATGGGCTGCGGCAAAGAGCAATCTGCCGTGGCGACCGCGACGGCCGCGAAAAAAGCGGTGGTCGAGCCAATCCCGCCCTACACCTATCCGCAGCCGGTGAAAGGCCATTACAGGGAAATCAACCTCGGCGAATTCGATGTCGTCGACGGCGTCGCCTATCCGGCGGGCTCCGGCATCGGCACCGTCATCTACGTTACCGAGAAACCGATCGCCTCGCCGGTGATCGCAGGATCGACGTGCCCGATGACGCAGGCACGCGCGCTCACCATCCTCCGCGATTCGCGTTATCTGGAGGTGACGCTGGACAATGGGGTCTCGAAGTATTTCGCGGCGGGCTCGGCGTTCAACGGCGCCAGCTACGAGACCGAGGTCGGAGGGAAGTACTGGACGAGCCGGATGAAGGCGGATCCCGACCGTGCCGTCGGCAACGTGACGCACAAGCGCGAAGGCAGCTTCGACTTCGATCTGCCGCGATCGAATCCGGGCGTTCGCGAGACCAGCGTCAGCGACCGCGAAAAAAGCCTACGCGGCGACCCGGTCGCGCCCAAGCCGACGCAAGCCGCAGTGAACGCCGCGTACCTTGCGGTCCACGACGCCGCCGTGAAAAAGAACCTCAAGGCGCTGCTTGCCGCGCTGGGCTTCGACGACAAGCAGAATCTCGCCATCCGCGGCATGGAAGGCATCGACGCCGACCTCGCGGTCTACTCGGATCGATTCCTCATGCCAGGCGCGCCCGGCGAATTCACCGCCAAGGCCGGCACCGCGCATGTGCGCGTCGAGGGCGCCAACGCCAAGGGCAGGAAGTTCGTGAACTACTATTATTTCAGCCCGTGCGGCGATCGCCTGGTGCTCGACGGGATTGCGGAGAATCCGCAGTAGCGTTGAACGGCTTTGCCTGGTCGGTTGATGCGCGCGTTGCCGTTGTGCATGGCTTCCGCTTCAGCGACTCTTCGCGGGCCCTATCGAGTACACCTCCACCGCAGCCGCCTTGCCTTTGAAGGGAACGGCGCCCAGCGGTTCGACCTCGAACCCTGCCCCGAGGCCGAAGCGCATGGCGTGGTCCATCAGAATGATGCGTTGCGCGACCTTGGTATGCATTTCCAGGCGCGATGCGATATTGACGATATCGCCGACGCACGTGTAAGTCGCACGCTCATTGGTGCCGGTGTATCCCACGACCATCTCGCCCGAAGCGATGCCGATGCCGATCCTGATCGACGGCTTCGCGGTGGCCTCCCGCTCGAGGTGAACAGATCGATCAGCTCGACCATTTCCTGCGCCGCGCTGACCGCGCTCTCGCAATGGTCCGGCAGCGTCATGGGCGCACCGAACGGACATGAGTCCATCGCGCATCATCAGCGTGACCACGCCTCCGTGCCCGCTGATCGCATCGAACATCAGCGCATAGTAGGTATTGAGCAGCTCGATGGTTTCCTCGGGCGTCTGCGATTCCGCAAGCGAGGTGAATCCCCGGATATCGGAGAACATCACGGAGGCCTGCACCAGCTTGCCTCCCAGCGCGAAACCCGACTCCTGCAGGTCCTGCGTCACCTCGGGCGTAGCAAAGCGACGCATCAACAGTTGCGTGCATCGGTCGCTGCCATGCGCTACCATCGCACCCGCAGGCGTTTGGCCCCGACGTGCACGCTTTGTCCGCGTCGCGCGACGAAATCGCGAACACTGGGTCAACGTGCTGATGTACCGGAAGGTGCACGCGTCGAGTCCGTCAAGGATATCCGGATCATGGCCGTCCGTTCACTGAGCAAGGGCAAAGCCGTCCGCGAGCAGGTCAGCAAGGCCGAATGGGATAAGCGCGTCGATCTCGCCGCATGCTACCGCTTGGTGGACTTGTACGGCATGTCGGAAATGTCCGCCAACCACATCAGCACGCGCGTTCCGGGCGAGGGCGGCGCATTCCTCATCAATCCCCACGGCCTGCTCTACGAAGAGATGCACGCTTCGTGTTTCATCAAGCTCGATCTCGCGGGCAACGTCCTGTTCAATCCGACGGACTACGAATTCAATAGGGCCGGTTACGTCGTACATAGCTGCGTTCATGCTGCGCGGCACGAGGTCGACTGCGTAATCCACACCCACACCATCGCAGGTATGGCGGTATCGGCGATGGAGTGCGGCCTGCTGCCGATCGCGCAGACGTCGATGCGCTTTGCCAAGATCGCCTATCACGACTACGAGGGTGTCGCTCTCAACCTCGAAGAACAGGCGCGACTCGTGCGCGACCTGGGTGCACACGAGGGGATGATTCTCAGGAATCACGGGCTGCTGACCGTGGGCGCGAGCATTGCGGAAGCGTTCAACAGCATGTTCAGGCTCGAGCGTGCCTGCCAGGTCCAGGTCGCGGCACTCTCGTGCAACGTCAAGATCAGGACGCCGCCGGAAGAAGTCGTGAGCGAATCGTGGCGGTTGTATCAGCCCGGCGTGCGCCGCCGCTTCGGCGTGCTCGAATGGCCGGCGCTGCTGCGGAAGCTGGACAAGCTCGATTCTTCCTATCGCGATTGACGCGGGGGCCCGAACGCTGCCATCGGCGGAGGACGACATGCTCCGAATCCATGCGCGCAAGAGCGCCCTCTACGTCCTGTTTCGGGCCGCCGCAGCCGCACTGTTGTTACTCGCGGCGCACGGCGCGGCTGCCCAAGGCAGCAACTACCCGAGCCGGCAAATTACCATCGTCGTCGGCTTCTCCGCGGGTGGAACCACGGATATCGTCGCGCGCCTCGTTGCAGACGAGATGCGCAAGTCCTGGAGTCAGGCGGTCGTCATCGACAACAAGCCAGGGGCCGGAGGCAATATCGGCGCGGCCTTCGTCGCCAACGCCAAGCCGGATGGTTACACGCTGCTGATTGGCTCGGTCGGGCCGCTCGCCATCAACGCGTCGCTCTACGCGAAGATGCCCTACGACAATCTGAAAGACTTCACACCCATATCGCTGATCGTGCATGTACCGAATATGCTGGTGGTGAACCCCGCCGCGATGCCGGTCAATTCATTCTCGGACTTCGTGGCCTTGGTCAGGGCGAGTCCAGGAAAATATTTCTTCGCCTCGACAGGGACCGGCACTTCGTCGCACCTTTCCGGCGAAGAGCTGAAGGTGATGGCTGGGTCGACATAACGCACGTGCCATACAAAGGCGCCGTTGCGATCAACGATTTACTATCTGGCCAGCAGGTCCACTTCATGTTTGCGACGATTCCCTCCGTGATTGAGTTCGTACGGGCTGGCCGCCTGCGCGCGCTCGCGGTGACGAGCAAGGCGCGATCGGCGGCAGTTCCGGAAATACCCACCGTTGCTGAATCGGGATTTCCGGAGTTCGAGGCGTCGTCCTGGTTTGGCCTGCTCGGACCCGCGGATTTGCCGCGCGAGATCGTAGTGAAGCTGCAGACAGAAGTCGTGCGTATATTGACGATCCCCGAGATTCGCAACAGGCTCACTTTGCAAGGAGCCGACCCCGCTGGCAGCACGCCGGAAGAGTTCGCAACCTACATACACGCGGAAACGGCCAAGTGGGCGACGGTCGTCAAGGCATCCGGCGCCAAGGCGGAATAAACCGAACACGGAGCAATCGAATGAGGCCACAGTCCAAAGCATTCGCAGTCCGAGTCGCAATGCTCGCGATCGTGGCGCTGTCGCTCGCGCCGGCGACTTCCGCGGTCGCCGAGCCGACCGAGATCACGGTCGCCAAGGAATACGGGATCGGTTATCTGCCCTACATGATCATGGAGAACAACAAACTAATCGAGAAGCGCGCCAGCGCGCTCGGTTTGACGAGTCTGAAAATCAACTGGCAAACCTTCGGTGGATCGGGCCTTATGCAAGGCGCGATGATTGCGGGAAGACTTGATTTCGCGTCCAGCGGAGTTCCCTGGTTCCTGACTATGTGGGACAAGCTCAATGGTCAGGTCAAGTCTCCCGGCGCGCTCGACTCGATGCCGTTGTACCTGACGACGCGCAATCCCGGCGTTAAGACAGTCAAGGATTTTTCCGAAAAAGACAGGATAGCGTTGCCGGCGGTCAAGACTTCAGTACAAGCGATGACACTGCAGATGGCCGCGGCGGCGGCGTTCGGCGCGGCAAACGCTACGAAGCTGGACCCACTTACGGTTTCGCTAAGTCATCCCGACGCGATGAATGCCCTTTTGTCCGGCATCAGTGAAATCGACAGCCACTTTGCTTCCCCGCCGTTCCAGGATCTCGAGCTCAAGGATCCGCGCATTCACAAAGTGCTGAGTTCCTATGAGCTTACCGGAGGGCAAACGACGTTCATCATTTCCTGGACGACCACGAAGTTCTACCAGGAAAACCCGAAGGTCTACCAAGCCTTCACCGAGGCTTTGCTCGAAGCACAGTCGTTCATCGCGAACAACCCGGCGGATGCCGCGCGCATCTATCTTGCGATGTCTTCGGACAAGCGTCTCACCCAGGACGCCCTCGTGTCGATCCTCAGCGATCCGGACTACAAATTCACCGACGTTCCCCAGAACATCATGAAGTACGCCGATTTCATGTTCAGCACCGGCTCGATGAAGACCAAGCCCGCCTCTTGGAAGGACCTGTTCTTTCCCAATGTGCACGGCACGCCGGGAAGCTGAGACGCGCGTCGAGCGATCCAATGGACACCTACGATGTGATCGTGGTTGGCGCGGGCAACGCAGGACTTTGCGCGGCGCTGGCTGCGCGCGAGGCCGGCGCCCGTGTGCTGGTCCTCGAGGCGGCCCCCGACAGTGAGCGTGGCGGCAATTCCCGATTCACCGCCGGCGCGATGCGCGTTCCCTATCGCGGTGTCGAGGACCTTCGGCAGTTGATGCCGGATCTGTCCCAGGCCGAAATCGCCCAGACCGACTTCGGCGCGTACACCGAGGAACAATTTTTCGACGACATCGGCCGCGTGACCGAATACCGCAGCGATCCGGACCTCGTCGAAATTCTCGTCAAGAGAAGCTTCGATACCATGCGCTGGATGCGCGGCAAGGGAATTCGCTTCGCTCCCATGTACGGACGACAGGCGTTCAGGGTCGACGATCGAATGCGGTTCTGGGGCGGCCTGACGGTTGAGGTATCGGGAGGAGGACAAGGCCTGATCGACTTCCTCTTCGATGCCACTCAACGCGACGGCGTCGAGATCTGGTACGAAGCACGCGCGAAACAGCTGATTGCCGATGACGACGGCGTTCGCGGCGTCGTGACGCGACGCGACGGGCACACCATTGCCATACCGGCGCGCGCCGTGGTGCTCGCATCGGGTGGCTTCGAAGCGAACACCGAGTGGCGAACCCGCTATCTCGGCCCGGGATGGGATCTGGCCAAGGTTCGCGGCAGCCGATTCAACACCGGCGGCGGAATCGCGATGGCGCTGGAGGCCGGCGCAGCTCCACATGGAAACTGGTCGGGCTGCCATTCTGTCAGTTGGGACCGTAACGCGCCGCAATTCGGTGATCTTGCTGTCGGTGACGGCTTTCAGAAACACAGCTATCCATTCGGCATCATGGTCAATGCGCTCGGGAAGCGCTTCGTCGACGAGGGCGCGGACTTCAGAAATTACACCTATGCGAAGTACGGTCGTGTCGTCCTGTCGCAGCCCCAACAATTCGCGTGGCAGGTATTCGACGCGAAAGTGATGCACTTGCTCCGCGACGAATACCGGATCAAGCAGGTCAGCAAAGTGCGCGGCGACACGCTGGAAGAGCTTGCCGGCAAACTCGAAGATGTCGACGCTGGCGGGTTCCTGCAGGAGGTTGCCACGTACAACGCGTCCGTACGCACGCACATCAAGTTCGATCCGACGGTACGCGACGGTCGTTGCACGAAGGGCCTCGCCGTCGACAAGACGAACTGGGCGAACACCATCGACACGCCTCCATTCGAGGCCTATGCCGTGACCTGCGGTATCACCTTTACCTTTGGCGGGCTGCGCATCGACACCGATGCTGCCGTGCAGAGCGTCGACGGTGCTCCCATCCAGGGTCTTTTCGCCGCAGGAGAGCTCGTCGGCGGCCTGTTCTATTTCAACTATCCCGGCGGGTCCGGGTTGACCTCCGGCGCGGTCTTCGGCCAGATCGCAGGTGCGTCCGCCGCCCGGCTGACGCGCCGCGAGGTGAACGTTGGATAATGTCGACGGGTGTTTCCATACTCGTCGGTACCACGTCGCCTATCGGCTAACGCTCGACGCGCAGGCCGAGGCGGCGGAGGCGCGTGGGCGGGTCGCCCCAAGGAAAAGTTGACCGTCGAAGCGTCACAATAATTAGGTCGCGCCATCACGCCCGAAGGTGCCGGCAGGGTTTTCGCGCTCAGCGTTACGCTGTATTTGCGTCTTGCGGCGCGTATTAGACCTCGAGCCTCCGCTCACTCATCCACTTGACGATGGCGGGATCGCGGTGCGAGAAGAAGCTGCTCGTGCCGGTCTCAAGCGTCGCAATGCGCGCCATGTCCGTCAAGCTGGAAGTCGAAGATGTTGAGGTTCTCAGCTATCCGTTCCTTGCGCACCGACTTGGCCAGCGCCACGACACCGCGCTGAACGAGCCAGCGCAACACGACCTGTCCTACCGATTTGCCGTACGTGTTGCCGATTGCCACGAGAACCTCGTTGTGGAAGAGATTGTTACGGCCCTCAGCGAACGGCTGGTGGATCAGGTAGCACCCTTCAGATCGGCAATCTGGAAGACGCCGAAGCCGACGACCGGCATCTGGATGCCGTTTTTCGAGGTGACGTAAGCCGGTATAGGGCTCCCCAGAGAATGACCGGCAAGCGACATCATCAGCGCGCGGCGCATTTGGTCGGGCAATGATTCCATCGCCACTTCCAAATTAACGTCCGACGCGCGCCTGCAGTGCGGCCGGATAACGGTCGCCCTCGATGCGAATCTGCGTCAGCGCATCGGTGATCTTCTGCAGATCAGGTGTCGACAACTGGAGAGAAGCCGCGCCGAGGTTCTCGTCGAGTCGATGGAGTTTTGTGGTGCCCGGAATAGGCACGATCCATGGCTTTTGCGCCAAAAGCCAGGCCAGCGCGACCTGCGCCGGCGTCGCACTCATGCCCCTTGCGATCTCACCCAGCAGATCGACGAGCGCCTGATTCGCTCGCAGCGCTTCGGGCGCAAAGCGCGGCACGATGCTGCGAAAGTCGTCGCTGCCGAAGGTGGCGCCGGCGCCGATCGTGCCGGTGAGAAATCCTTTGCCCAATGGACTGAATGGCACGAAGCCGATGCCGAGTTCTTCGAGCGTCGGCAGGATTTCCTTCTCGGGCTCGCGCCACCAAAGCGAGTATTCGCTCTGCAGCGCCGTGACCGGTTGCACGGCGTGCGCGCGGCGAATGGTCTGCACGCCGGCTTCGGAGAGGCCGAAGTGTTTTACTTTGCCGGCCTGGATCAGTTCTTTGACAGCGCCGGCAACTTGTTCGATCGGCACATCGGGGTCGACGCGGTGCTGATACAGCAAGTCGATGACGTCCGTTCTTAGGCGCTTCAGCGAGCCTTCCACGGCCCATTTGATGTGCTCTGGACGACTGTTGAGGACTTGCTGCTTGCCGTCGTCACCGAACGTGAAGCCGAACTTGGTGGCAATGACCACCCGATCGCGGACTGGAGCGAGCGCCTCGCCGACGACCTCCTCGTTCAGATAAGGCCCATAGACCTCGGCGGTGTCGAAGAAGGTCACGCCACGATCCACCGCCGCACGGATCAGCGAGATTGCGCTCGATCTGTCCGTCGCGGGTCCATAGCCGTGGCTGAGACCCATGCAGCCGAGCCCGAGCGCCGAGACGGTGAGTCCGTTGCTGCCGAGTTGACGAAAATTCATGGATGGCTCCGTGCTTGTTGTATCAAGCGCCGTCACGGCTTGTGCGCGTTGTGTCCTTCGGTCGTTTCGGCACGCAACCAGTCTAGGGGCCCTATTGGCATATGAATAGCCGACCAAGACTTGATTGATTGACAATCCAGAACGGATAATCAGCGGAGACGCTATGGCCATCAACGAGCTACGTTCCATCTCCATCTTCGCCAGAGCGGCCGAGCTGGGGAGCCTGCGCAAGGCCGCGGCGGCGCTGGACATCAGTCCTCAGGCGGCTAGCCAGGCTCTGGCCCAGTTGGAGCAACACCTCGACGTGCGGCTGTTCCACCGCACCACACGGGTGATGTCGCTGACTAACGAAGGCCGGCAATTCCTGGAGAAGGCCCAGCCGGCGTTGCTTGGTCTTCAGCGGGCCTTGCAGACCGCGAAGCGCGCAAAGGAGGAGATTGCGGGTCCGCTGCGCATCGTCGGACCACGCTCGACCTTCCAGTCCGTCGTGTGGCGGTTGCTAAAAGAGTTCTGTCAGCAATACCCGGACATCGTCCCCGACGTGCGATTGGAGGACCGCGTTGGCAACTGGGTAGAAGACCAGGTCGATGTCGGGTTCCGGCTGGGGCCGTCACCGCACGAGGGTGTCATTGCCCGGCGCCTGTTTCCGGTGCAAATGATCATCTGCGCATCGCCAGCCTATCTAGAAGGCCACGGAAGACCGGAGAGCCTGGCGGCTTTACAGTCGCACCGATGCAGCGTATTCCGGCATCCAGGTACTGGCACGATCGTGCCATGGCGTGTGAAGGTGGGCAACGACGTCGTCGAGCAGCCGGTCGTCCCGGCGATCTGCACCAACGACGAAATCCTGGAACTTCACGCGGTGCTCGCTGGCCACGTGATAGGCCAATTGGCCGGTGTCACCGCAGCACCGTACATTCGTTCACGCAAACTCGTGCCTCTGCTGGTCGATCACATGCCTGATCGGGCGAGCTACTTCGTGTACTTCGGGAGTCGCAGGTCGCAGCCGGCGCGAGCACGCGCCTTTATCGACCTGGCGGAAAAAAGGTTGGTCGACAACGCCGACTACGTTCTTAGCTCGAAAGAATTGAAACCCGCTCGAGTCAACGCGCATCGCTCCTAGGCCTTTGCGGTAATAATCGATCAGGCCGACTAGGCAACAAGAACTTCCAACGAATGACTAACTTCTCGCATCGCTTGTGCATAGCCCCGATGATGGACTGGACCGACCGTCATTGCCGCTACTTCCTGAGATTGGTCAGCCCGCACGCGCGTCTGTACACGGAGATGGTGACCACCGGTGCGCTGCAGTTCGGCAACGTGCCTCGCCATCTCGATTTCGATCCGGCAGAGCATCCGGTCGGGCTGCAGCTCGGCGGCAGCGATCCGCTGCATCTGGCCGACAGCGCGAGGCTCGGGGAGGCGTGGGGCTACGATGAGATCAATCTCAATGTCGGGTGCCCGTCGGAGCGCGTGCAGACGGGCAGCTTCGGTGCTTGTCTCATGCGCGAGCCGGCGCTGGTGGCGCAATGCATCGCGGCCATGCGCGACGCGGTATCGTTGCCGGTGACGGTGAAGCATCGCATCGGCATCGATGCGGTCGAGGATTACGAATTCGTGCGCGATTTCGTCGGCACCGTCGCCGAAGCCGGCGCCAGCGCGTTTATGGTGCACGCGCGTAACGCCATCCTCAAGGGACTCTCGCCCAAGCAGAACCGCGAGGTGCCGCCGCTCAAGTACGATTACGTCTACCGACTCAAGCGCGATTTCCCCAAGCTGACCATCGTCATCAACGGTGGCATCACCGGGATTCGCGACGTCGCGCGCGAGCTCGAGCAGGTCGATGGCGTCATGCTCGGCCGCGCCGCCTATCACGATCCGTGGTTGCTCGCGCAGGCAGAGGCGATGTGCTTCGCCGCCAAGGCACCGGTGCACACGCGTGGCGACGTCATCGCCGCGCTGGTGCCGTACGCCGAGGCGCAGCGCGCGCGCGGCGTGCCGCTGCGCGCGATCGCGCGTCACGTGGTGGGGCTTTATCACGGACAGCCCGGCGGGCGGCGCTTTCGTCAGCTCCTGTCGGACGCGGCGCGCCTCGATGAAGGCGATCCGCATTTGCTGCTGGAAGCCGCCGCGCGGGTCGATGGCGAGGTGGCGGAAGCGGCCGACGCGCCGGCCTAGGACATTAACGGCGGCGCTTATTTCTCCACGCCGTCGGCGGATCGGCGCTGATCGTCTCCGCGAAGTCGCCGGGCGTGCCGCGCAGAAAGCGGTCGGGTGCGATTTCGGCGAAGATCGACGCGCCGACGTAGGCCACGACCAGGACGTAGACGACGATGCTCGTCGGAAGAATGTCGAGCGCGAAATAACACACCATCAGCACGGCCACCCAGCGCATCAGCACCAGTCCGAAGCGCTGCTTGAGCTTGAGTGCTTCCGGCGTGTGCGTGTCTAGCGCGCGGTAAAGGCTCACGTACGACCACAGCGCCATCGCGGACTGCACCAGCATCCCGATGCGAAGCGAGCGGTCCGCCAGCGCTTCGCGAAACGAGAAGCCCGAGATCGCGAGCGCGATCCCAACCGGCACGCCCAGCGGCACTGCAAAAATACCCACGACGAGCAGCGCGGCGAGCACGTAACCCGCCTGCGCGTTGAGCAGCGCGCCGATCCCGTCCTCGCTACCCGGCGCGAAGCTCCTGGCGAGTCCGGCGATGATCACCGCCATCGACAGCAGCGTGTCGAGAAAGTAGAGGATCAGCACGTTGGAAGCCGACCAATGGAAAAGAACGATTCCGGCGATCGGAATGATGTTGCGGGCGACGATTTGCGCGATGCCCACCGGCGAGACGAAAGCATGCATCGCGGCGACGCTACGAGCGACCCGCGACAGCCGGCCGCTCGTCCTCGATGTACTGGCGCACGATTCCCTCGAAATCGCGGTCGGCACGCATGCCCAACGCGGGCCCCAGCAACGGAGCGAAGTTCGCCGGCCAGGTCGCGACGATGCGATCGATAACCGGATCGACTTGCCATTTGACCCGGTCGGCGATCGCATCGCCGGCGACGCGGCGCAGCGCGTCGACCATCGCGTGCACCCCGACGCGCAGTCCGGGAACGTTCACCGACCGCGTATGCCCGAAGCCCGCTTGCGCGAACGCGTCCGCGGGCACCTCGTGGCCGACGATTAGGTTGTCGACGACGCTGCGCGGCGAGGTGACCCACATCGCCGCGCTCGGCACCACAGGGCACACCGCATCCACTCCCGACAGGGGCTCGCGAATCACCCCGCTCGCGAACGACGACGCGGCGCGGTTGGGCTTGCCGGGCCGGACGGTGACCGTGGGCAAGCGCAGCGACCGGCCATCGATGAAGCCTTTGCGCGTCATGTCGTAGACCAGGAATTCGCCCATGGCCTTTTGCGCGCCGTACGACGTCTGCGGCGTCAGCGGCGAATCGTCGCGTACGGGATCGGGCAGGACTCCACCGAACACCGCAAGCGAGCTGGTGAACACGACCTTCGGAGGTCGTGCCAGACGCCTGCAACGTTCGAGCAGGTTGCGCGTGGCGTCCAGATTGACACGCATGCCGACGTCGAATTCGGCCTCGGCCTGCCCGCTGACCACCGCCGCGAGGTGGAAAACCGACTCGGTGTCGGGCGTCAGCGCGCGCTCGATCGACGCGGGATCGGCGAGGTCTCCCGTGACCGACTCGACATGGTCACCGGTCACTCGCGAAGGCGCCACGTCGACGAGCACGATCTTCGAGATCTCGCGCTGGCGGCCTTGAGCATCGACCAGCGTCTTCCTGCGCAGCAATTCCCGCGCGAGTCGCGAGCCAAGAAATCCGGCTCCTCCGGTGATTACGACACGCATTCCGTCCCCTCGATTAAACGGGCACGCTCACCGCTCGGGTTCGCGCACCTGTGGGATGCATTATAAGATAGCGGTTTGGGGGCGGAGTCCGCCATGTCGCGTCCGATCCATTTCGAAATTCACGCCTCCGATCCGCAGCGCTGCATCCGCTTCTACTCGCAGATGTTCGGCTGGACGTTCACCAAGTGGGAATCGCCGATGGATTACTGGATGATCAAGACCGGCGAGAAAGGCACGCCCGGCATCGACGGCGGCATGATGCCACGTCGCGGTGACGCGCCCGCGATGATGCAGGCGGTGAACGCGTTCGTGTGCACGGTCGACGTCCCCGACATCGACGCGGCGATCAAGCGCGTCGGCGAGAGTGGAGGGACCATCGCGCTTCCCAAGATGGCGATCCCGCCGGTCGGCTGGCTCGCGTATGCCCACGACAGCGAAGGCAACATCTTCGGCGTGATGCAGATGGACGCTGGCGCCAAGTGACGCACGCCGCGACGGCGGTCAGCCCGTACGGGCGCATCGTCGAGGCGATCGCGGAGCGCGGCATCTGCGTCGAACCTGCGTTTTTGTCTTCGCGCGACATCGCTGCGCTGGCAGCCGATGCGCGCCGCCGCGATGCCGCGGGCGAGTTGCGTGCCTCGGGCATCGGTCGCGGCACGTCGCGCATCGAGTCGCGCGGCGTGCGCGGCGACCGCATCGCGTGGCTCGACGCCGACGATCCAACATCCGCGCTGCGGCGCGCCCGCGTGGCGCTCGACGCTTTGCGGCGCGAGCTCAACGCAGCGCTTTACCTCGGACTGGAGGAGCTCGAAATGCATTACGCGCTCTATCCGCCAGGCGCGGCTTACGCGCGTCATCGAGATCGTTTTCGCGATGACGATGCGCGCGTGGTCTCGTGTGTCATCTATCTCAATGATGCCTGGCAGGCGTCCGACGGCGGTGCGCTGCGGGTGTCCCTGAACGATGGTGAGACGCTCGACGTGCTTCCTGTGGGTGGCACGCTCGTCGCCTTCCTGAGCGCGACCTTCCACCACGAGGTTCTTCCAGCTCACCGTGAACGCCTCTCGCTCACCGGCTGGTTTCGTCGGTGCGCGACCTGATAGCGATGCCAAGTTCCGTTGCCCGGATGTCCAAGCTCGTGATCGCCACGCGCCAGTCGGCGCTTGCGCTTTGGCAGGCTCGTCATGTGCGCGATAGGCTTGCGGCGATGTACCCGTCGTGCGCCATCGAGCTGCTCGGCCTGACGACGCAGGGCGATCGCAGCGTCGATGTGCCGCTCGCCGATATCGGTGGCAAGGGCCTTTTCATCAAGGAGCTGGAACAGGCGATGCAGGATGGTCGCGCCGACATCGCGGTGCATTCGCTCAAGGACGTGCCGATGCTCATGCCGGCGGGTTTCACGCTGGCGGCTATGCTCGAGCGCGAGGATCCGCGCGACGCGCTGGTGTGTCGGGATCATCCATCGCTCGGCGCATTGCCGCCGGGAAGCATCGTCGGGACGTCGAGCCAGCGCCGCGAGGCGCAGCTGCGCGAGCGCCACCCATCGCTGGTGGTCATGCCGATGCGCGGCAATGTCGATACGCGTGTGCGCAGGCTCGACGAGGGCGCGTACGCGGCGATCATCCTCGCCGCGGCCGGACTCAAGCGGCTGGGGCGCGGCGATCGCATCACCGCCATGCTCGATCCCGACGAGAGCCTGCCGGCGATCGGTCAGGGTGCGATCTGCATCGAATGTCTTTCCGCGCGCACCGATGTCTTTCAGATGATCGCCGCGCTGGCGCACGCGCCGACGACGCTCGCGGTCGTCGCCGAGCGCGCCTTCGGACTGCGCCTCGGCGGAGATTGCCGCACGCCGATCGCCGCGTACGCCGCCGCGCAGGACGGCATGCTGCGCCTGCGCGGCCTGATCGCGCGTCGTGACGGCCGTGAGGTCATGCGCGGCGAGCGCACCGCGAGCGCGAGCTCCCGCGAGGCAGCCGTCGAGCTCGGCGAAGCACTCGCGGCGGATTTCATCGCGCGCGGCGCGGAGCGCGTGCTCGCGAGCTGAGCAAGCCGATCGATGGCAGCGGGCCGACTCGACGGACGAGGCATCCTAATCACGCGACCGGCGCGCCAGGCCGCGGGACTCGCCGAAGTCATCGCCTCGATCGGCGGCGTCCCTCTGATCTTCCCCGCCATCGTGATTCTCCCTCCCGCTGACCGGCAAGAGCTCGACCGCGTGCAGCAGGAACTCGCAACCTACGATTTCGCGGTGTTCGTCAGCGGCAACGCGGTGGAATACGGCATCGCCGATGCGAAGTCCTGGCCCAAAACCCTGCGCGTGTTCGCACCGGGCATGGGAACGGCGTCGGCGCTGGTGGCGCTGGGCCTGCCCGACGTGCGCACGCCGACCTCGAGCATGGACAGCGAAGGATTGCTGGCGCTGCCGGAGCTCAACGACGTTGCCGGCAAGCGCGGCGTGATCTTCCGCGGCCGCGGGGGGCGAGAGCTGATTGCACGCACGCTCGCGGCACGCGGCGCCGACATCGACGTCGTCGAGTGCTATGTGCGCGCACGGCCCGAAGCCAGCGCGGCCGGACTCGCGGAGGCTCTGAAAGCGGGACGCGTCGATGCCACCACGTTTACCAGCCGCGAGGGCGCCGACAACCTGTGGTCGATGCTCGACGCGGCTGCGCGCGCCGACTTCGCGAGCTTGCCGTGCTTCGTGCCGCACGCGCGCATCGCCGAACGCGCGCATTCGCTGGGCATCGCCGACGTCGTTGTCACCTCCTCCAGCGACGCGGGCCTGATCGCGTCGTTGCTCGGCTACTTCAATCGTCGCGAGAACGGCTGACGACCCGCATCGGCCGCGCATTGCTAGAATGCCGCACCTCGCTCATTCATAGGTCCAGCCATGAAGCCCGACATCATCGTCACCGCGCCGCTGCCGCCATTTCTCTACGATCCTCTCAAGACAACCTACGAGTGCCACGACTACGTGCAGGCGAAGGACAAGCCTGCGCTGCTCGCGGCCGGTGGCAAGCGCATTCGCGGGCTGGTGCAGGGAGGCGGAACGGTCACCCCGGTTGAGCTGCTCGCGGTGCTTCCCGCGCTCGAGATCATCTCGGTGTTCGGCGTGGGCTACGACGGTGTGCCGGTCGCGTACTGCAAGGAGCGCGGCCTCAAGGTGACCAACACGCCCGACGTGCTCACCGACGACGTCGCGGATGTCGCGCTGGGACTCATCCTCATGACCGGTCGTGCCTTCGTGAAGCTCAACCGCTTTGTGCACGCGGGAGAATGGGAAAAACGGGGGCCCGAGCTTGCCACCAAGCTTAGCGGTCGAAAGGTCGGCATCCTCGGACTGGGGCGCATCGGCAAGGCGATCGCGCAGCGCGTCACCGCGATGGGTATGCGCGTCGCGTATACGGGACGCAAGGCGCAGAAGGTCGATTACGAATTCATTCCCGATCTCAAGTCGCTCGCCGAGGCGGTCGACTTCCTGGTCGTCGCCTGTCCCGGCGGCGCGGCGACTCGCAACGTCGTCGACGCCGGCGTGCTCGCCGCGCTGGGCAAAAAGGGAACGCTGATCAATATCGCGCGCGGGTCGATCGTCGACGAGCCGGCGCTCGCTGCGGCGCTGGAAGCCGGAACGATCAAGGGCGCGGGGCTGGATGTATTTGCCGACGAGCCGCACATTCCGCAATCGCTGATGCGCCTGGATAACGTCGTGCTGCTGCCGCACGTGGGTAGCGCCACGCGCGAGACTCGGCAGGCGATGGGCGACCTGTGCAAGGCCAATCTCGACGCGTGGTTCACGCAGCACAAGACGCTTACGTTGATTCCCGAACTCGCGTAAGCCCGCTTCCCTCCCAGTTGCAGGGCGGGACTAGTCCGGCGCAGGAGGTGGCGTCGCCGCTTTCGCACCGGGGGTGTGGAGCACGGCGACGAGCGAGGCTAGCACCAGCGCCAGCGCGATGAATTCGCTGAGCCCCGGCCGCTCACCCAGGAACAGCATCCCCGAGAGCACGCCGACCACCGGCACCGGCAACGACGACATCGAGCTCACCGCGACCGGCAGCGTGCGCGCCATCATGAACCACGCCCAGTGTGCGAGCGTTCCGGCGAAGAAAATGTTGTAGACGATGGCGAACCAAGCCGTCGCCGACGTGCGCGCGAGCGATTCAAATGGATGCGCGTCGAGCAGCGGCACGCATACTGCGATCGGTATCCAGCCGATGACCATCATCCATCCAGTCAGCGTGCTCTGAGGGATGGGCGGCTTCCACCGCCTGAGCAGCACCGTGCCGAACGCCCAGGTGATCGCCGCCGCGAGGATGAACATCGCGCCCAGCGGCGAGCGCTGCACGCTGCGCAAATCGTCGCCCAGAAGCACGATCATTCCCGCAACGCCCAGCAGGAGGCCTACGACCTTGCGCTTCGACAACGCCTCATGAAGCAGTACCAGGCTGAACAGCACCGACCAGATCGGCATTGTGTAGGCGAGAATCGCCGAGCGTCCTGCCTGCATCTGCTGCACGCCGAACAGGATGAGTCCGTTCCATGCCGCGATGTTGAGGATCGCCAGAACGAGCACGCGTCCCCACCACTCACGTGGAATGAGAAGCGAATGTCCGGAAAGCTTCGCCACCGCGAGCAGCCCGAGCGCCGCGAAAATCAGCGTCGAACCGCGAAACGTGAGCGGCGGCAGCTCGTTCACGCCGAGCTTGAGCACGGGCCAGTTGCAGCCCCACACCAGCGTGAGAATCGCAATTTGCAGCAGGCTCGACGCGGGCACGCCGTGAGTGGCGACGGGTGCATCTCTGCGCGTACGCGCACGTGAGCGCGACGTCGCGCTCACGAAGGCCTGCCCAGCGCGCTTTCCCCGTACTTGGACTCGTGCAGCGCGCGCGCTTGCGTCACCCACTGATCACGCACTATGCGGCCCGGAAATTCCGGCAGCTTCGCGTCGAATTCGGCGACTTCGCGAGAGGTCCAGCGCGCGATCTGGCGAAACGTCGTGACACCGAGATTGCGCAGCATGCGCTCGAGCACGGGACCGACGCCGACGATGAGCTTGAGGTCGTCGGGCTCGGCGGCACCCTGCAGGATCGGCGGCGGCGCGTTGTTCTCGATATCGATGACCAGTTGCCGGTAGCGCGCGGTTTCGGCGCGCGCTTCGAGCAGCGCGCGCTCGATCGCGGCCACGTCCGGCGCTGGATCGGCCGCTGCGGCTTGCCTGTACACTCGCTCGCGCAGCAAGGCGCCTTCCGCTTCCTGGCTACGGATAATGCGCGCCTTTTCCTGATCGATGTGTTCGCGCTCGATCGCGGCCGCCGGGTCGTCCAATGGCATGGTGCCCGCGCCAGTGGGCAACGGTGCAGGCGCAGGCGGCGAGGCAGGCTGCACAGCCAACACATCACGCGCGGTCCGTCGCACGCCGAACGCATAGCCGGCGAGCACGCCGAACGCGGTGATGATAATGACGATGGAGACGATCAGCACGGAATAGGATCGCCGGCGCGAACCGGACTTTAAGCGGAGGCGCTTCGTTGCGAGCGCTCGGCCGCCAAGCGCAGATTCTAGTCGACTGCGCCGCCTGCAGCCAGTTATCCGTCGACGTAACTGCTACAATCTTCGCCCCTTTCGAATGCGATCTTTGCTCATGTCCGACCCGGTGGACGACGTTTCCGGCGCGGAGCAGCCTGCGGCGACGCAGCCTACCGCGTCCCCCGGCGGCGCACGGACGCGGGTGCTCATGATCGCCGCGTGGGTCGTGCTTGCGCTTGCCATCGCCGCGGCGTGGATCGATCTTCGCAATACGCAGCGCGCGACGCGGCTCGACGTCGCCAAGCGTTTCGCCGCGATCGAGACCAGCGAGCAGGACGACCGCGCCATCCAGAAGGAGACGCAGGAAAGCCTGCGCGAGGCGCAGGCCAAGATCACGCTGCTTGAAAACCGGCTGGGCGAATCGCAGACCCAGCAGGCCGCGCTCGAAGCGCTCTACCGCGAGCTTGCGCCGTCGCGCGACGAATGGGCGCTCACCGAGATCGAGCAGGTCCTGTTGCTGGCGAGCCAGCAGCTCCAGCTCGCCGGCAACGTGCCTTCGGCGCTCGCGGCGCTCCAGCTCGCTGACGCCAAGCTGCAGCGCCTGGATCGTCCGCAGTTCACGCCGCTGCGCCGCGCGCTCGCGCGCGACATGGATCGGCTCAAGGCGGTGCCCTTCGTCGACGTGACCGGGTTGTCTCTGCGACTGGACCAGGCGATCGCGACCATCGATTCGCTTCCGCTCGCGCTCGAGGAGCGACCTCCCGCGCCGCCTGCGCCGGTGTCACCTGTCAACGAATCGGCGTGGCGGCGATTCCTGCGCGAAGTATGGCAGGATGTCCGCGGCCTGGTTCGCGTCGAGAATCTGGATCGGCCCGAGGTGCCACTGCTGGTTCCTCAGCAACAGTATTTCCTGCGCGAGAATCTCAGGCTGCGACTGATGGCGGCGCGCTTCGATCTGTTCGCGCGCGACCAGGCCTCCTTTCGCGCCGATCTCGCCGCGGCGGAAGGCTGGCTGCGCAAATACTTCGACACGCGTGCCGCGCCGGTGCAAGCGCTCCTGGTGCTGACCAAGCAGCTGCAGGCCACCGAAATGGCCGTCGAGGTCCCCGACCTGATAGGCAGCCTCGAGGCGGTCCGCGTGCTCAAGCTCGCACGCGACAAGCCGTTGCGCTGAAGCGGGCGACCGCGCGTGCGCTTCCTGTTCTGGTTTCTGATGCTCGCCGCGGCGGCGGTGGTCGCGGCGCTCGCGGTGCGCCTGAACACCGGCTACGCGCTTCTGGTGGCGCCGCCGTACCGGATCGAGCTATCGCTCAACCTCCTGCTCTTCCTCGTCGTCGGCGGTTTCCTCGCCGTCTACCTGTCGATCCGACTGGTGACGCGCACCATGCGCATGCCCAGGCAGGTGCGCGCCTGGCGACGCGAGCAGAAAATCGCTCGCGCGCGCGCCAAGCAGGACGCGGCGCTGGTGGCGCTGCTCGAGGGACGATTCGGTAAGGCGCGCCAGCACGCGGAGGAGGCGCTGGCGATTCCGGGATCGTCGTCGCTCAACGTCATGGTGGCGGCGCGCGCGGCAATGGATGTGCGCGATTACGACGCCGCCGAATCGTTGCTTGCGCGGCCGGAGGCGCAAGTGCAAAGCCTGGCCGTGCTTCGTCTGATGCTCTCGGCGGAGATCGCGCTCGAGCAGGGGCAGCCCCAGGTCGCGCTCGCCCTGCTTCAGGACCTGCGCAAGGAAGCCGGAATGCACACTGCGGCGCTTCGTCTGGAGCTGCGCACGCTGCAAGCGGCGCGACGCTGGGGCGAAGTTCCGACGCTGCTCGAGCAGCTGGTCAAGCGCAAGGTTTTCGATGCTTCGCAGGCTGATCTCGTGCGCATCAGCGCGTACAGCGAGCAGCTCAAGGCGTTGCAGCATGACGCGGTGGGCCTGCGCGAGACCTGGGCGCGCGTGCCCGACGCTACGCGCTTGCACCCCAGGGTCGCGCGTGCCGCAGCGGCCAGCTTCCTCAAGCTCGGCGGCGATCGCGAAGCGGCGGAAATCCTGAGCACGAGCCTGCAGCAAGAGTGGAATCCCGAACTCGTCGAGCTGTACGGGCGCTGCCACGTCGCCGATGCGACCCGCCAGCTCGAACAGGCCGAGCGCTGGCTGACCACGCACAACCACGATGCGGTGCTGCTGCGCGTGCTGGGCGTGTTGTGCCAGCGTGCGCAGCTGTGGGGCAAGGCGCAGACCTATCTCGAGGCGAGCCTCGCGCTGGATGACGGCTGGCGCGCGCATCTCGCGCTGGGGGAAATGCTCGGTCGACAGGGCCGCGACCGCGACGCGAACGCGCATTTCGTCGCCGCGCTCAAGCTCGCCACCGACGCGCTCGATCGGGACTAAGGCAGACGATGCTACGTCGGCGCTTCGCTCTGCGCGGCGTAAATAAACGAGTCGGCGAAGAATTCTTCCGCCGGCAGCTTGCGTTCGGCGGTGAATTCGGCGCGCGCGGTGTCGATCATCGCCGGACCGCCGCAGGCGTACACCTGGTAGCCGGAAAGATCGGCGAAATCGGCCATCACCGCCTTGTGCACGAATCCGGTCCGGCCCGGCCAGTGGTCTTCGGGCAGCGGGTCGGAGAGCACCGGGATGAACGTGAAATCGCGATGCTCGGTCGCCCACTGTGCCGGCAGGTGAGGCATATACAGGTCGGCGAGCGAGCGCACGCCCCAGTAGAGCACCATCGGGCGCGTGACCTCGTGATGGAGCGCGTGTTCGATCACGGCCTTGATCGGTGCGAAGCCGGTTCCGCCGGCGACGAAAATGATCGGCTTGTCGGATTCCTCGCGCAGAAAAAAAGTGCCGAGCGGGCCTTCGATGCGAAGGATTTCGCGTCCCTTGAACTGCGTGAACAGCTGGTCGGAAAAGAATCCGCCCGGAACGTGGCGCACGTGAAGCTGGAGAAGCTCGTCGTCCTCAGGCGGCGTCGCCAGTGAAAAGCTGCGCCGCCGTCCGTCCTTGAGCAGGAAGTCGACGTACTGCCCGGCGAGATACTGAAGGCGCTCGTTGGCCGGGAGTTTCAGCGAAACGATGGCGACGTCGTTCGCGACCTTCTCGATCTTCTCGACGCGACACGGCAGCTTGCGAATGCGAATGTCCCCGGCGCGCCGCACTTCGCGCACTTCGATGGTGATATCGGAGCGCGGGCGCGCCAGGCAAAGCAGCGCCATGCCCAGCTTCTTCTCGCTGTCGGTGAGCGTTGATGCCTGGTGCGCGCCGTATTCGACCTCGCCCGAAACGATGCGGCTCTTGCACGTTCCGCAAGCGCCGTTGCGGCAACCGTAGGGAATCATCAGGTCGGCGCGCATCGCTGCTGCAAGCACGGTCTCGTCGTCCGCGCAGGCGAAGGAGTGATCGCTGGGTTTTATGGTAATCTGATATGGCATCGGTGCGTTCTGCGCTTCACTGCGCATCGCTTTCTCTATGACTGCGCAATTAACGGGCTCGTCGTGATCAGGGTTCTATTGATCGGCTGCGGAGACGTCGCATTGCGCACCGCCGATCTGCTGCGTGGAAGGGTGAGGCTCTACGGCCTGACCCGGCGCCCGGAAGACATCCCCAGACTGCGCAGCCATGGCATCGTTCCGATCGTCGGCGACCTCGATTCCTACCACAGTCTAGATCGGCTGCGCGCCGCGCCCTTCGCGGTGATGCATTTCGCGCCACCGCCCGCGAGCGGACGCGACGATCCGAGAACGATGCGGCTTGTCGCGGCGCTGACAAAGGCGCGGATTATACCCCAGCGCTTCGTCTACATCAGCACCAGCGGCGTCTATGGCGATTGTGCTGGAGCACGCGTGAGCGAATCGCGGCCGCGCAAGGGAGTGACGCCGCGCGCGCGCCGGCGCATCGCCGCCGAAGACCGGCTGCGCCAGTGGGCGCGTCGCTACGGCGTGCGCCTGTCGATCCTGCGCACCCCGGGCATCTACGCCGAGTCGCGCCTGCCGCTGGAGCGCCTGAAGCAGGGAACGCCGGTGCTGCGCGCCGAGGACGACGTGTTCACCAATCACATCCACGCCGACGACCTTGCGCGGGCGGCCGTGATTGCGGCGTTTCGCGGCAAGCCGAACCGTGCATACAACATCAACGATGATTCCGAGCTCAAGATGGGCGGATGGTTCGACAGCGTCGCCGATGCGTTCCGGCTGCCGCGGCCACCGCGCGTGTCGTGGGACGAGGCCGAGGCGCGCATCGCCCCCATGATGCTTTCGTTCATGAGCGAATCGCGACGTCTCGCCAACACGCGCATGAAGCGCGAGCTGCGCCTCAAGCTGCATCATCCGACGGCGGAGCGGATGCTCGCCGACGTCGCGCGGCGCGCGCTCAAGAAGCAACTCGCACTACCTCTGTGAATTGAGCGCAACGGCACCGCTTTCGCAACGCATCGTCGCGCGCATCGACGCCTACGAGCGTCTGGTTCGGCTCGACAAGCCCATCGGCACGTTGCTGCTGCTGTGGCCGACGCTCACCGCGCTATGGTTCGCCTCGGTTGGCGCGCCCTCATGGCTGCTCGTGGGCATCTTCACGCTCGGCACGCTGCTCATGCGCTCGGCAGGATGCGCGCTCAACGACTACGCCGACCGCGACTTCGATGCGCACGTCGAGCGCACCGAGCAGCGCCCGCTTGCCCGCCGGGAGATTCAGCCATGGGAGGCTCTGGTCGTCGCCGCAACGCTCGCGCTGTGCGCCTTCCTCCTGATCGTGCGCCTGAACCGCGTCATCATGCTCTGGTCGCTGCCGGCGCTCGCGATCGCCGTCGCCTATCCTTTTTTCAAGCGCTTTTTCGTGCTGCCACAGGCGTTCCTGGGTATCGCCTTCTCCTTCGGCATTCCGATGGCGTTTGCCGCGGTCGAAGAAAGCGTGACTTCGCTGGGATGGATCTATTTCATCACCAACCTGTTTTGGGTGATGGCGTACGACACCGAATACGCGATGGTCGACCGCGACGACGACCTCAAGCTCGGCCTCAAGACGTCGGCGATATTCTTCGGACAGCTCGACGTGCTGATGGTGATGCTGTCGTACGCCATTCATCTCGCGGGAATGACGTACATTGGTCAGTTGAAGTCGATGGGGCCGTGGTATTACGCAGGCGTCGCGGTTGCGTCGCTGCTCGCGCTGTGGCACTACTGGCTGATTCGCCGACGCGACCGCGCACGCTGCTTTCGCGCGTTTCGCGGCAATCACTGGTACGGGTTGGCCATATTCATGGGCGTGATGATCGATTACGGCGTGCGCTACGAACGCTGGCCGTGGATGCCGCCGCTGTGATGTCCATGTTGCGCGTCGCCGTGGCGACACTCGCGCTGTTGGCAGCGGGGCTCGCGTGGGGGTTCGAAGCCACTGGCGAGCGGGTGAGCTTTCCAAGCCTCGACATCGACCCGCTGCATGGTACCCCGCTGATGCTGAGCGGGCTGTTCTTCACCCCCGATCCGTCGGCGGGCGGCTTCCCCGCGGTGGTGGTGATGCACGGCTGTAATGGGATGTACGGTACGCGACCTGCCCGGCGTGAACGCTTGACGCCCCTTCAGCAGGCGATGGCGGACCTGCTGGTCGCGGAGGGCTACGCGGTACTTTTCCCCGACAGCTTCAATCCGCGCGGCCGACGCGAGATATGTACGCAGCCGAGCGCTCGTCAGACGATCATGCAGGCGAACCGCAGGCTCGATGCGCTCGGCGCGCGCGACTATCTGCGCACGCGCAACGATATCGCGCCGCGTCAGATCGCGCTGCTGGGCTGGTCTCATGGCGGCAGCGCGGTACTGGCGACGATGGACGAGCGCTCGCCGGTCGTGGCCGCGTACAAGCATAACCCGGACAACGAAGGTTTTTTCCTGACCGCGATCGCGTTCTATCCCGGGTGCAGCGCGTCGCTGCGCGGACGCAACGCCTTCGCCCCGGCGGCGCCGGTGAGCATCTTCATCGGCGAAGCCGACGACTGGACCGCGGCGGCACCCTGCATTGCGCTCGGCAAGCGCGCGCATGACCAGGGCCTGCCGCTCACGGTGATCACGTATCCCGATTCATACCACGGGTTCGACACGCCGAACCTCGCGAGGCCGGTCCACTTGGACGTGCCCAATGGCGTCAATCCAGGCAAAGGCGTGACCATCGCCGCGAACCCGGCGGCGCGTGCCGATGCCTATGCGCGCGTGAAAGCGCTGCTGCGCGCCGCACTCGTGCCCTGAACCGACCCGAGAACGCAATGCAACTCGACCTCGACGACAAGATCGTCCTGATCACGGGAGGCAGCAAGGGGATCGGCTACGCCTGCGCGGAAGCCTTTGCGATGGAAGGCGCGCGCGTGACGATGGTGTCGCGCAGCCAGGCCAATCTCGAGGCAGCGCTGGCGCGCTTCGCGCGCAGCAAGCATGCGCCGCTCGTCATCGCGGCTGACATGACTCGCATCGAGGACGCCGAGCGCATGGTCGAGCACGTCGAGTCGCGGTCGGGGCCGATCGACGTGCTGGTCAATTCCGCGGGCGCGGCGCGCCGCTACGCGCCCGCTGATCTCGACGCGCGCGCCTGGCATGACGCCATGGATGCGAAGTTTTTCAGCACCATGCATCCGATCGACGCGGTGATACGGCGCATGCTGCCGCGCAAGCGTGGGGTGATCGTGAACATCATCGGTATGGGCGGCAAGGTCGCGAGCCCCGTGCACATTCCGGGCGGCGCCGCGAACGCCGCACTCATGCTGGCGACTACCGGGCTGGCTGCGGCCTTCGGCCCGTCGGGCATACGCGTCAACGGCATCAATCCGGGCGCCACACTGACGGGGCGTGTCCAGGAGGGGCTGAAGGCGGAGGCGAAGCTCACCGGCCTCGCCGAAGAGGAATTGCTGGAGCGCAATCAGGCGCGCATTCCGCTGCGACGCTTCGCGCAGCCGGAGGAAATCGCGCGGGTCGCGGTCTTCCTCGCTTCGGCCTCGGCCGAGTACGTCACCGGCGCAATGGTCGCGATGGACGGCGGCGCGGGGGCGGTGTTCTAGCGCGGGAAGCGGTCGTTGCGGCGCCTGCGCTGTGCGCTAACCTTGGATTGGCGGCGCAGACCGAGCGCCCCGCCGCCCAGCACCAACAGCATCATCCCCACGAGGGCGAAGTCACCCAAGGTCGGGATATCCGCCGGCGAGCCAGGGGGGGCGGCCAGGAGGTTCAATACCGTCCCCGTCGTGCAGTCGAACTGAATCGTGCTCGTATAGCTGATGTTGCCTGACAAACCATGTCCAGTGTAAGTATTCACTATCACACGAATTGGCGTGTTCGGCGGCAATCCTCCACCGAATGCGAGGATAGTGAAGGCAGGGAAGTTGCCGTTGAACGGCCCGATGTTGGCGCCGGTCTCGTCGGTGAATTGCTCGAGGTTGGGAAACCCCGGCGCCGACAGCTTCACCTCCGACGATGCCTGGGTGTCGACGTGAATATAAGTATTGAGATTGAATGCGGCGCCGCCGCAGGTGTTTGCGAGCGCGCCCTGCTGGGCGAGGATCTCGATCGATGGCAGAACGCTGGAAGTGGGCGTCACCGTCTCAGGGGCGACCTTGTTCCCTGTGCCGGCCGGCTGCGCAAGCGTCGCCGCCGCCCAGAACAGCGCGGCGATGACGGGGAGTGCTGACAGCGACTTCCTCAGGGGATACAGCTTCAAGCGTTCGATCTCCAGACGACGCGAGCCTCTACCGAGGCCCGTTGAAACCAGCATAGGACAGGCGAGGTGACCGGTCCAGCCGGGCTCGTCTGCAAACTCGGGTTTATTCGCGGTTGTGGCGCCGACGCCACGCCCACTGTCGCTTTCCCCCGACAGTTCGGGCAAGAATTGCGCTTGAAAACAGGGAAATGATGCAAAAAGACCGGCGGTCCCGCTAAGACTCGCCGTCCGTGGAAATCGTTCGCCTTGGCGCGACAAATCGTGGTTAGCTGCCCTGGAGTGGCGACAGGCACGCACGTCGCCGTTTGTTAACATGATCGACCTCTGCAGGACGAGCCGGCGCCTGGCCTCCCATGAAATATTCAGATCTTCGCGACTTCGTCGCGCAGCTTGTGCGGCTGGGCCTCGTGCGCCGCATCGCGACCGAGGTCGACCCGCGCTTGGAAATGACCGAGATATGCGATCGCGTGCTGCGCGGCAGCGGCCCCGCGCTGATGTTCGACCGCCCCAAGGGCCATACGATGCCGGTGCTCGCCAACCTTTTCGGCACGCAGCAACGTGTGGCCATGGGCATGGGCGCCGATTCGGTATCGGCACTGCGTGAAATCGGGAAGTTGCTGGCGTTTCTGAAGGAGCCTGAACCTCCACAGGGCTTGCGCGACGCGTGGCAGAACACGCGGCCCGTGTTCATGCAGGTCATGAACATGGCGCCCAGGCAGCGTAGCTCGGCCCCCTGCCAGGAGACACTGTGGGAAGGCGAGGACGTGGACTTGGCGCGCCTCCCGGTGCAGACCTGCTGGCCCGACGACGTCGCGCCGCTGATCACCTGGGGACTCACGGTGACCCGCGGCCCGCTCAAGGCGCGACAGAATCTCGGCATTTACCGCCAGCAGGTGCTCGGACGTAACCGCGTGATCATGCGCTGGCTCGCCCAGCGTGGCGGCGCGCTCGACTTCCGCGACCACGCGCGCGCGCACCCTGGAACGCCATTCCCGATAGCGGTGGCGCTGGGCGCGGATCCGGCGACGATGCTGGGCGCGGTCACGCCGGTTCCGGATTCGCTCTCGGAATATCAGTTCGCCGGCCTGCTGCGCGGCGCGCGCACCGACATCGTCAAATGCATGAGTCACGATCTGTGGGTGCCCGCCAGCGCCGAAATCGTGCTCGAGGGCTTCATCCGGCCCGACGCGTCCGACCCCACGGGCTACGAGACCGCGCTCGAGGGGCCGTTCGGAGACCATACCGGCTATTACAACGAGGCGGAACACTTTCCCGTCTTCACCATCGAGCGCATCACCTTGCGCCGCGACGCGATGTATCACTCGACCTACACCGGGAAGCCTCCGGACGAGCCTGCGGTGCTGGGGATGGCGCTCAACGAGGTCTTCGTCCCGCTGCTGCAAAAGCAGTTTCCGGAGATCGTCGACTTCTACCTGCCGCCCGAAGGCTGCTCGTACCGCCTGGCCGTGGTGAGCATGAACAAGCAGTACCCGGGCCACGCCAAGCGCGTGATGTTCGGCGTGTGGAGCTTTCTGCGCCAGTTCATGTACACCAAGTTCATCGTCGTGACCGATGGCGACGTCGATGTGCGCGACTGGAAGGAAGTGATCTGGGCGCTATCAACGCGTGTCGACCCGGCCCGCGACACGCTCATCGTCGAGAACACGCCGATCGATTATCTCGACTTCGCCTCGCCGGTGGCGGGGCTGGGCGCGAAAATGGGCATTGATGCGACCCACAAGTGGCCGGGGGAGACCTCGCGCACCTGGGGCCGTGCGATCGCCATGAGCGAGGACGTCAAGCGTCGCGTTGATGCGATGTGGAAGGAGCTGGGGCTTTAATCGGCTTCGGCGGGCTGTGCGCCGCGGCGCCACTTGCGCGCGATGCCGAGCATCGCGATCGCGATCGACCCCAACCGGAACCAGTAGGCAAAGCGCCGCAATCCGAACAGCGGCGCGATCGCCTCGACCAGCGCCACCGCGGCGGCGGGCTTGGCGACGGCGCCGCCGATCAGACTGGCCGGTCGCACCGCGTCGCGCAACTGGCCCGCGTAGAGCGCTACCTGCATGCGCTCGAGGCGCAGCTGCGCCAGCAGGAGCGCCTTGCGTGCGGCGAGGTCGTCGAGCTGCCGACTCATGGATTGCGCCGCAGTGAAGAAACGTCCTGACCCAGCTCGGCCAGCGTCGCGGAGAAGGCGGGAGGCTTTCCGCGCCGCCGCTGCTGCAGTCGCAACAGCGCCGCCACTCCCAGTGCAGCGTAGAACAGCGTCACGCCGCCAATCGACCACAAACGGTAGCTTTCCCAGAACCACGCGATGACGAACAGCGAAGCGAAAAGCAGCGCGAACAACGCGAGCAGCATGGTGCATAGGACGAGCACCAGCAACTCGGTGGCGCGCTCGCGCTCCTCCTCGAATTCGACCGTCGCCAGCTCGAGTCGCGTTTGCAGCAGCGCGACGACCGTGCCGCCGAGCCGGAACAGCGCGTCAGACAATCCCCCCGCGCGCGGCACTTCGCCCGTATCGGCCACGCGGGCCTAGCGACGGCTGATCAGCAGGCCGACCAGCACGCCGACGGCCGCGGCGACGCCAAGTGCCTGCCAGGGATTGTCGTGAACGTATTCGTCGGTCGCTCGCGCGGTCGCCTTCGCGCGGTCCAGCGCATCGTCCTGCATGTCCTGCAGCTTCATTTTCGCATTGCGCAGCTTCGCCTCGACCTGAGCGCGAAGATCGCTCGCCTTCTCTCCGGATTCCTTGGTCGCCTGCTTGAGCAGCGCGTCGGCCTCCGTCAGCACTTCGGTGAAATCCTTGACCAGCGCATCGCGGCTGCGCTCGAATCTTGCGGCAGTCATGTTCGATTCTCCATGTCGTATCCAACGGCGATCGCAACGCGCGCCGCACGTTGACGTATTATAGCCCCGCCGTTGCGGCTGGCATCGCCCCTGATTTTCATGGAAAAGTCCTCCCATGGCCGATCTCAAGCTTCCCGCGCTGGACCCTTCCACTGTTTCCGAAGTGCGCGGCTCGGGCTACCCCGAACCGTTCAAGTCGCGCATGGGAGATCGCCGCAAGCGCCGGCTCGGCGAGGCGTGCGGTCTGACCGGGTTCGGCGTCAACCTAGTCACGCTGCCCGCGGGTGGCCAGTCGGCGTTGCGCCACTGCCATACACGCGAGGATGAATTCGTCTTCATCCTGTCCGGGGAGCTCGTGCTGATCACCGACGCCGGCGAGCAGCCGCTTGGGCCCGGCATGTGCGTCGGCTATCCCGCCGGCAGCGGCGATGCGCATCACCTGGTCAATCGCAGCGGCGGCTCGGCCACGTACCTCGAGGTCGGGAGCCGCATCCAAGCCGATGAGTGCTTTTATCCGGATGACGATCTGCTTCTGGTCGATCAGAACACACGCTATGCGCACAAGGACGGCACGCCCTACGCTTGAAGAACGCGACATCCGCCGGCATGTTGTGAACGCGGCCGCACGGCCGCACGAACAGGAGGCACATCATGAACGAGACACCTACGCCGGGCGCGACGCTCGCCACCAGCGCGCCGCCGCCATCGCTGATCTCCACGACGCTGCTGGTCTATGGCCTCTTCGGCGTCGCCGCCGTCGCGGGACTGGTGTCCTCGGGCTTTCCGCTGATCGCGCCTCTCATGGGCATCGTCGGCATCGTTGCGCTGATCATCGCGTACGTGAAGCGCACCGACGCCTCGGGAACGTGGCTGGCGTCGCATTTGCGCTGGCTGATCCGCACCTTCTGGTTTTCGTTCCTGTGGGGAATCGTCGGATCACTGCTCTTCGTGACCATTATCGGAATTCCCTTCGCGATCGGCATCTGGATCGCAACGACCATCTGGGTGCTGTATCGCCTGGTGCGCGGTTACATGCTGTTCAAGGACAGCCACGTGATACCGGGGATGTAGCGACGCGACCTCCCGGCGAGGGGCCCCGCGCGAAGCGCGGGGATCGAGGGGGAATTGCGAGTCGGCGCTGGCGGGCGACGAGGTACTGCAAGGTTTCGTGCAACGGTAACTGAGCCCGCGACGTGAGCCGTGTCGAGGGATCTATGGGGCCCTGGCTGCATCGGTCGAGTGATAGATCCATTCGACCAGAGTGTCGATCGGCAGTTGTGCGGCCGCTGCGTTGGGGTGGTTGACCAGGCAGACGACGACGAACTTGCGGTTGTCGGGTGCGAAGACGTAGCCGGCGATGGCGCGCACGCCCTCGAGCGATCCGGTCTTGAGGAAGGCCTGCTCGGCGACGGCGTCGTTCTCGAAGCGCCTCCTGACGGTGCCGTCGGTCGCGGAGACCGCGAGCGAGCTGACGTAATCGGCTCGCACGTCGCTGCCGTACGCTGCCATCAGCAGACGTCCCATGCTGCGCGCGGAAATGCGCTCGTGGCGCGACAGTCCCGAACCGTTCTCGAGCACGAGCTCGGGGAAATTCAGCGCACGCCTGGCGAGCCAGTGCTTCACCACGGCGCTCGAATGCGCGGTTGTCGCCGGCGCCGGATAAGCCGTGGTCGCCAGCGTGAGAAACAACTGGCGCGCCATCACATTGTTGGACATCTTGTTGATGTCGCGAACGACGTCATAGAGCGGTGCAGATTCGAGCGTGGCCAGCAGCTTTGCGCCGCGCCCTGGCCTGCCGTCGCGAACACCGCCCGAGAAGGCGCCGCCCGCTGCGCTCCACGTCTGCGCAAAAACGTCGCGCACGAAATGCGGATGATCGAGCAGCGCGACGTACCAGTCGCGCTCGCCGCACGACGCAGCATATTGTCCCTGGAAAGTCGCGTCTGCCGAATCGGCGTGGTTGGAGAAGACCGGTTGCAGGGCGACGCGCCAGTCGCTGCAATCGCCCGCGACTAGCGTGGGCGAGCCGTGGATGCGCACACCCGGCAGCGGGGGCTCAGCGCGCACCTCCACTGCGCTGCCGTTGGCGTTCGGCGCAAAGACGAAGCGCACGCTCTTGAAGCTCACCAGCAGCGCATCGGGGCCGACGTTGTACGGCTTCAGCGGCTCACCATCGAACGCCGCCGGATCGTGTCGCACCAGGGCGAAAAAGCTTCGGTCCAGGACGAGGTCGCCGCGGATGGCGGACAGTCCGGTCGAGCGCAAACGCGCGACGAGCTCCTGGAACTGCTCGACCGTCACCTTAGGATCGCCGTAGCCCTTGAGCACCAGGTTGCCATCGAGCACGCCGTCGGTGATCTTTCCGTCCGCGTAGGCTTCGGTGCGCCAGCGGTAATCGGGTCCGAGCAGCTCGAGCGCGGCAAACGTCGTCACCAGCTTCATGGTCGACGCCGGATTCATCGGCTTCGAAGGGTCTTGCGTGAACAGCGGCTGCGCGTCGCCCAACTCCTGGACGAACGCGCTTACCGCGGACATCGGGATACGCTGGTCCGCGAATGCGCGCACCACCGGACGCGGCAGGCCGGCGCTGGCCAGGCTCGCGAACAGCAGCAGAAGGGCGGCCGGCCACGCGCGACGACCAGGACGACGCTTGCACCGCAGGTGCGCGCGCGGCGCGGGTGGCAGTGCGGCGATCATGCAGCGGTTATAGAGGCTCATGCGCGCGCTCCCGGCGTGCTAAGGGCTTTGCCCGAACTTGACACGGCATGGATCGGCGCACTACAACATCCGCCCATGTTGAATCACGCTCCCTCCCTCGCTTTGCCCGAAAACGCGGGGGCGCCACAACGCTACGGCACAACGGCGATCGCGCTGCATTGGTTGACCGCGGTGCTCATCGTGTGCGGATTCACGCTCGGCCTGTCGATGGTGGACCTGCCGCTGTCGCGACAGAAGCTGCAGTGGTACGCGTGGCACAAGTGGATCGGCATCACCGTGTTCCTGCTGACCTGCGCTCGTGTGGCGTGGCGGTGGGTTCATCCGCCGCCGCCTCTCTTGCCGATGCCGGCGTGGCAGCTGCACGCCGCGCACATCTCGCACGTCGGCCTCTATCTGCTCCTGATAGTGATCCCGATTTCGGGCTGGATCTACAGCTCGTCGACCGGGATCCAGGTCGTCTACCTCGGGATCTTGCCCCTCCCCGACCTGGTCGCCAAGGATCGCGACCTGGCGCACCTGCTGCGCCTGGTCCATGTCACGTTGAACTTCACCCTCCTGACGGTGGTCTGTGTGCATGTCGCGGCGGCGCTTAAGCACCATTTTCACGACCGGGACACCGTGCTGACCCGGATGCTGCCTTCACGAAGGAAAAACTGATCATGGCACTTTTGCGTTCGTTCATTCCGTCGCTTGGCATGATGCTCCTGGCGGCGACTCAGGCCGCCGCTCAGGGCGTGCTCATCGACAAGAGTGAAATCCGCTTCGTTTCGCGGCAGATGGGCGTGAACGTGGAAGGACGCTTTCGCCGCTGGAAAGCCAACATCGTCTTCCTGCCCAAGGACCTCTCGAAATCGAAAGCGGAGTTCGAAATCGACCTCGGCAGCATCGACCTCGCCAGCGACGAGTCGGAGACCGAGGTCAAGCGAGCGAAGTGGTTCGACACCGCGAAATTTCCAACGGCGAAGTTCGTCTCGACCAGCATCAAGGATCTCGGTGGCGACAAATACGAGGTTGCCGGCGCACTGACCATCAAGGGCATCAGCCGCGACGCCGTCGTGCCCATCGTCCTGAAAAAAGACCCGGCCGGAAACAGCGTCGCCGAGGGCACCTTCGCCATCAACCGTCTCGACTTCAAGATCGGCGAGGGCGAATGGTCGGACCCCGATACCGTGGCCAACGAGGTTACGGTGCGCGTGCGCATGGTGCTTCCCCCGGTAAAATAGTCGCCCGGGGGAATATCCCGCCCGCTGCGGGTGTTGGCTCATGACGGTCGCGGCAGCGGCGCCACCGGCTATCGACAACCTTGAGGACTATCGAATGACCCGGACTCTGCTTGCCGCCGCGCTTTCCCTGGCGATCCCCGTGGCTGCTTTCGCGGCCGACGAGACCTACGTGATCGACAGCGCGCATTCGCAGCCCAGCTTCGAAGTGCAGCACATGGGAGGGTTCTCTCTCCAGCACGGCACCTTCACCAAATCGAGCGGAAAGATCGTCATCGACCGCGCCGCCCGCTCGGGCTCGATCGACGTAAGCATCGACACCTCGTCGGTGCGCAGCCTCACCGATCGACTCGATACCAACCTGAAGGGCGAAGACTATTTCAACGTCGCCAAGTATCCGGCGATGACCTTCAAATCATCCAAGCTGACGTTCGACGGAGACAAGGTCGTCGGCGCCGATGGCGAGCTGACCATGATCGGCGTGACCAAGCCGGTGACGCTCAAGGTCTCGAACTTCATGTGCGGCGAGCAGCCTTTCAACAAGAAACCGCTGTGCGGCGCCGAGGTCACGACGACCATCAAGCGCTCCGATTGGGGAATGAAGGCAGGGATTCCCAAGGCGGTCAGCGATGAGGTCAGGATCACCATTCCCGTCGAGGCTTACCGCGAGTAGAACGCGTCGCTGCGCGCGTGCGCTCGCCGCGACCGCGTTGACGCTCGGCGTGCTCGCATACGCAAGCGTTGCCTCGGCTGGCGCGGAAACCTATCGCATCGATCCGGATCAGTCGTCGACCGAGTTCGCGGTGACCAACCTGGGTACTGCCCGCCAGCGCGGCCATTTCGGGCACACCGAGGGCACGATCGTGCTCGACAGCGAGGAGCACACCGGCGACGTGAATCTGGTGATCGATGCTACCTCGGTGGATACCGGGTGGGGTCTTCGCGATGCATGGTTGCGCGGCGAGGACATGTTCGACGTCGTGCATTTTCCGGTGATGCGATTCAACTCGACGCAGCTCGTATTCAAGCAGGACGAGTTGATCGGCATCAGCGGTCTGCTGACGCTGCGCAATGTGACGCGGCCAGTGAATCTCAAGATCGAGCACATGCAGTGCGGTCGCGAGCCCGACGGCCGCCGCGAGACCTGCGGCGCGGGCGCGGTGTCGACCATCAAGCGTTCGGACTTCGGACTCACCCGCGTGCTCGGCTGGGTCAGCGACGACATCGACCTGACGTTTCAGGTCACCGCGTTCCGGGTCCCGGCCGGCGATACCCGCGCCGCGGTGCCCCGCTAGCGGATCGCGCGCGGCGGTGCGCTGCGAAGTCGCGCGATCGCGTCCCAGTCCCAGTCGATGCCCAGTCCCGGCTCTTCGCTCGCGTACGCGCGTCCGTCGCGGATGGCGAGCTTGCGGCCGGTGATGGTGTCGAGTTGCGGAATATATTCGACCCAGCGGCTGTTCGGCACCGCGCAGCACAGCCCCACGTGCAGCTCCATCAGGAAGTGTGGGCACACCGCGACATTGAACGCTTCGGCCATGTGCGCGACCTTGAGCCACGGCGTGATGCCACCGATGCGACCGACGTCGACCTGCACGATGGAGCACGCGCCTGCCTGCAGGTAATCCTTGAACTGGCTGATGCTGTAGAGCGATTCGCCGACGGCGATGGGAACGCTGGTGTGCCTCGCGAGCTCGACGTGTGCGGCGACATCGTCCGCGGGAAGCGGCTCCTCGAACCACGCGATGTCGAGCGCCTCGAGGTGGCGTGCGCGTCGTATCGCCTCCGCGAGCGCGAACCCCTGATTGGCATCGGTCATGATGTCCCACGACGGACCGACCGCGGCACGCACTGCGGCGAGCCTGTCGACGTCCTCGGCGACGTGCGCTCGTCCGACCTTGATCTTGGCACCGCCGAATCCGCTTGCCTTCGCGGCGAGCGCGTCGTCGACCAGCGCCTGCGGCTCGACGTGCAGCCAGCCACCCTCGGTGGTGTAGAGCGGGCACGAGTCCTTGGCGCCGCCGGCTGCGATGTGCAGCGGAAGTCCGGCGCGCCGCGCGCGCAGATCCCACAGCGCGCAGTCGACGGCAGCGAGCGCGATGGCGGTTATGGCGCCGACGCTGGTCGCATGCGTGCTGAAAAGCAGATCGCGCCAGAGCCCCTCGATGTGCGTGGCGTCGCGTCCGATGAGGCGTGGTGCGAGGTGATCCGTCAGCAACGCGACGACCGATGAGCCGCCGGTCCCGATGGTGTAGCTGTATCCGGTGCCGACCGCGCCGTCACTGTCGAACACGCGCACGATGGGTGTCTCCTGCGACACGAAGCTCTGGATCGCGTCGGTGCGCCGCACCTTGGGCTTGAGGTCGACGAGCGTTATCTCGACGCGTTCGATGGCGGCCATGCTTCGCCTCGCGGTGGCTAGCGCGAAAGCCGACCGCGAAATCGGTTGGTCGCGGCGACGAGCTGCCGGGCGATACCCGGCTCGCGGGCCGAGTGCCCCGCATCGGGCACCACGATATAGTCGGCTTCTGGCCACGCGCGATGCAGATCATCGGCGGACATGATCGGGCACACGGCGTCGTAGCGTCCCTGCACCACCGTGCAGGGGAGATGGCGGATGCGATCGATGTCGGCAAGCAGCGCATTGTCGCGCAGGAAGATGTGATTGACGAAGTAGTGCGCCTCGATGCGCGCGATCGCCAGCGCCACGGCATCCTCGTCGAAGTGCGCGACCAGCTCGAGATCGGGCAGCAGCGTCGAGCACGAGCTTTCATAGCGACTCCAGGCATGCGCGGCGGGAAGATGGACAGCAGGATCCACACTGATGAGGCGGCGATGGTACGCCCCGAGCAGGTCACCGCGCTCGGCGTTCGGCAGGAATTCGGAGAAGGCGCGCCACGCTTCGGGAAACAAAAAGCGCATGTCGTAGAGGAACCAGCGGATCTCCTGCGGTCTGCACAAGAAAATTCCGCGCAGGACCAGGCCGAGCACCCGTTCCGCGTGCGCCTCGGAGTACGCGATCGCCAACGTCGAACCCCACGAGCCGCCGAATAGCAGCCACTTTTCGACGCCCAGATGCTCGCGCAATCGCTCGAGGTCGGCGACGAGGTGCGGTGTCGTGTTGTCCAGGAGCTCGCCAAGCGGGGTTGAGGAGCCGGCACCGCGCTGGTCGTACACGATGATCCGGTAGAAGCGCGGATCGAAGTAGCGGCGATGATCGGGGGAGCTGCCACCGCCGGGTCCTCCGTGAAGAAACACCACGGGAACGCCTAGCGCATTGCCCGACTCCTCCCAGTGCATCGTATGCAACGCATCGAGCGCGAGCCGTCCGCTCCGCAGCGGCGCAAGCGCGGGGTAGAGGAACGCCTCGCGCGACAGCGCGCGCGAGGCTCCTTGCGCATCAGGAGTGAACAGCGCCTTCACCGTGGATCGAGCGGCTGCATGAAATGCGGATCGACGTCGACGCGATAGCCGTTGGCGAGCCGGTTGGTCTCGTTGGCGAGCGCCACGACGCTCATGAGCTCGCGGTACATTTCCGGTGTCATGCCCTTGGCGGTGGCGCTGGCGGCGTGCGAGTGCATGCAGTACTCACAATTGTTGGTTACCGACACCGCGATGTAGACGAGCTCCTTAGTGAGCGGATCCAGCGCACCGGGCGCCATCACCTCCTTGACGGCGCTCCACACGCGCTTGAGCGTCGGCGGGTCGTTGGCCAGGACCTTCCAGAAATTGTTGACGAGGTCGGTCTTGCGCGTCGCCTTGATGTCGTCGTAGATCGCGCGAACCGCCGCGCTCGCCTGGTCGGGGTCGATGGGTTTGACGAAGGACATGATGAAATGCGTCCGTTTCCGTGAATGAGGTGAATGACGCCGAGGAGCAGCCCGTCGGGCTAGTGCGCGCTTGCTCCCATGCGGGCGGCGAGGGCAAGCGCGTTGCGCATCGCCTGCGTATTGGCGACGCCCTGCCCGACGATGTCGTACGCGGTGCCATGCGCGGGCGTGGTGATCGCGACCGGCAAGCCGCCCTGGACGGTGACGCCGCGCTCGAAGCCCATCAGCTTCATCGCGATCTGCCCCTGGTCGTGGTACATGGTCACGATGCCGTCGAACGCGCCATTCCTGGCGCGCACGAAAATGGTGTCCGCTGGATACGGTCCCTCGGCGCGATGTCCACGCCGCGCGGCAAGCTCGACGCCGGGGCCGATGATGTCAATCTCCTCGCGTCCGAAGCTACCATTGTCGCCGTTGTGAGGATTGAGACCACACACGCCGATGCGCGGGGCCGCGTTGCCGGCGCGTCGCAGCGCGCCGTGCAGCATGGCGATGGCTTCGGCAACGCCTTCCTTGCTGAGCAGGCTCGCAACTTCCTTGAGCGGTACGTGCGAGGTAACGCGCGAGGTCCACAACTGCTCGAGAACGTTGAACTCGCCGCAGGGCGCATCGTGCTTGAGGACGTCGGCGAACCAGCGCAGCTCATCCTCCTGTGTCATCCCGCCCGCCCGCAGCGCCGCCTTGTTGAGCGGCGCGAAGCAGACCGCGTCGACCTCGCCGCGCTGCGCGAGGTCGAGCGCGAGGCGCAACGCGTCGAGCATGAACGTCCCGTTCGCTGCGCCAGCCTGCGCGGGTGCGAACGCGGGCGCCTCCCATCCGCTCCATTCGAGCCGCACCAGGGGCTCCGGCGACGCCGCAGCGGCGCGCGGGCTCAGCGCAGGCAGAGCGAGGACGACGCGGGCGGCAGCGGCCCCCGCCTCGAGGCTCGCGCGGTGCGCGATCAGCCGGATACGCGCCGCGGGGAGCGCAGCGCGTTCGGCAAGAACCTTCGCCACGAGCTCGGGGCCGATACCCGCGGGATCCCCCGCGACGAACGCAATCGTCGCATTCACGGTAGGACTCCCACGCTTGCGCCCCTAAATGAAAAAGCGGGCGCGGCGCTGCCCCCAGAGGGGGGGCAATTCGCGCCTTGGGACGGGCCGGCGGCGCTCATTCGAGCTTGATGCCCGCTTCGCGGATCAGCTTGCCGTAGCGCTCGTAGTCGGCGCGGTTGAGTTCCGCGAACTCCGCTGAGCTCATGTTGCCCGGCTCGCCGGCGAGTCCCGCGATCCGTTTCTGCACGTCGGGTGACTTGAGCACCGCCGAGATCTCCGCGTAGAGCTTGGCGACGACGTCCCTGGGCGTTCCCGCCGGTGCGAACACGCCGTACCACGTGGTCATCTCCAGTCCGGGATACCCGGCTTCGGCGAGCGTCGGAACGTCGGGCAGCTCCGGCGAGCGTTTCGGCGACGTGACCGCGAGCGCGCGCAGCTTTCCGCCCTTGATCTGCCCGATCGCCGACGAGGTCGTGTCGAACATGATCTGTGCCTGTCCGCCGAGCATGTCCGCGTGCGCCTGGCTGCTGCCTTTGTAGGGAATGTGCGTCATTTGCACGCTGGCAAGCTTCTTGAACGCCTCGCCGGCCAGATGCTGCGTGCTGCCCGCGCCCGAGGACGCGTAGTTGAAAGCCTCGGGCTTCGCTTTCATCTGCGCGACCAGCTCGCGCACGTCCTTGGCGGTGACCGAAGGGCTGACGATGAGCACATTGGGAACGACCATCACCAGCGCTACCGGCACGAGGTCCTTCAGCGTGTCGAAGTTGAGCCTCATCAGGTGCGGCGCGATCGCCTGCCCGGTGTTGGTCGCTACCAGCAGCGTGTATCCATCAGGCGGCGACTTGGCGGTGAAATCGGCGGCGATAGTGTTCGATGCGCCCGGACGATTGTCGACGACGAAGGATTGCTTCATCGACTCGCCGAGCTTGTCTCCCAGCATGCGCGCGACGATGTCGGTGCCTCCGCCCGCCGGTGCCCCGACCTCGAGCTTCACCGGCTTGCTGGGATACGACGCGGCGGTCTGCGCCGCGACGTGCGAAACCGCCGCGAACGCGCACACGGCGAGCGCAATCAGCGGCCCCAGGCGACGGATGCGAAACAACCGCTGCGATGTCCGACCCATCATTTCGCTTTTTTCGACGCAACGATTTTCTGGCGCTGCTCACCCAGGCCCTGGATGCCCAGCGTGACCACGTCGCCAGCCTTGAGGTATTTCGGCTCGGGTTTCATGCCCATGCCCACGCCCGGCGGCGTGCCGGTCGTGATGACGTCGCCCGGCAGCAGCGTCATGTATTGCGACACATCGGCCACCAGCTGTGCGACACCGAAAATCATGGTGCGCGTGTTGCCCCTCTGCCGCCGCTCGCCGTTGACGTTGAGCCACATGTCCAGCGTCTGCGGGTCCTTGATCTCGTCGGTGGTGACGAGCCATGGTCCGATCGGCCCGAAGGTATCGCAACCCTTGCCCTTGCTCCACTGCGATCCGCTGCGTTTCATCTGATACTCGCGCTCGGACACGTCGTTGATCAGGCAGTAGCCGGCGACGTACTTCAGCGCATCCTTGAGCGCCACGCTGCGCGCGGTGCGACCGATGACGAAGCCGAGCTCGACCTCCCAATCCATGTGCGTCGAACCGGGCGGCATCACCACGTTGTCGTTGGGACCCACGATGCACGTCTGCGACTTGTAGAAGACGACGGGATACTCCGGGATGGGATTGCCCGACTCCTTGGCGTGGTCAACATAGTTGAGGCCGATCGCGACGAACTTCGAGGGTGTCGCCACGCATGCGCCCAGGCGCGGCTTTCCCTTCACCAGCGGCAGCTTGCGCGTGTCGAGCTTGCGCAGCTTGGCGAGCTCGGCCGGCGCGAGGGTCTTCGCGTCGATGTCCTTCACCTTTCGCGAAAGGTCGCGCAGCTTGCCATCGGCGTCGATGAGGCCGGGCTTCTCCTTGCCTGCGGGTCCGTAGCGTACGAGTTTCATGCGATCTCCTTGGTAGGCGTAGAAATGAAGGGCGAGCGGGCGAGCGAGGGTGAATCAGCGTGCAGTCGCGGGTATCTCAAATAGTCATTCCGCCGTCGACCGAGTAAACGTTGCCGGTGGCGAACGCCGACTCGTCGGAAGCAAGGAATACGATCACCGGCGCAATCTCCTCCGGCTTGGCGAGACGCCCCATCGGCTGGCGGGCGATGAAATTCCTGCGCGCCTGTTCGGGATCGTCGTACGCGTTGATGCGGTCGTGCAGCGACGGCGTGTCTACCGTGCCCGGTGCGATGGCATTGCAGCGAATGCCCTTGGTCACGAAGTCCGCCGCCACCGCCTTGGTGAGCCCGATCACCGCGGCCTTGCTCGCGCCGTAGGCGAAGCGGTTCGGTATGCCCTTGATCGAGCCGGCGACCGAAGCCATGTTGATGATGCTGCCACCGCCGCGCGCGAGCATCGCCGGCAGGGCTGCCTGGATGGTCATGTACATCGCGCGCACGTTGAGGTTGAAGCTGAATTCCCAATCCTTGGGCGTGCATTCGAGAATCGTGCCGTTGTGCACGTAGCCCGCGCAGTTGAACAGAATCGACAGCGCTGGCAACTCCGCAAAGGTCGACCTGATCGCCGCATCGTCGAGCACGTCGAGCGCACGCGCGGTGATGCCCTCGACGCCGGAAAAGCTCTGCAGCAGCTTGGGATTGACGTCGGTGGCGAACACCTGCGCGCCCTCGCGCGCCATCGCCAGCGCCGCGGCGCGGCCGATGCCCTGTCCTGCCGCGGTGATGAGCGCGGTCTTGCCTGCCAGACGCTGAGCCAACGGACCTCCTCGATGTCAGCGCCGCGAACGGGCGCCATGGAGGCGCATAGTGTAGCGCAAGTGTGCCGGCGCTTCCTCGAATTGGTAAAACCACTTGACCAATCCAGGCGATTTTGTTTAGCTACGGCGTTTCCCGTACGTCCCGCTGGCGGCGCATTTGAATGCGTCGCGCCGCATCCATGCCTATCCAGAGTATCGAACCGCGCCGGCTGTACCGGCAGATTGCCGACCAGATTCGCGGCTTGGTGCGCTCGGGCGAGTATGCGGCGGGCTCGCGGCTGCCGCCGGAGCGCGATCTCGCGAAGCAGCTCGGCGTGTCGCGGCCGTCGGTCCGCGAGGCGATCATCGCGCTCGAGGTCGAAGGTCTGGTCGAGGTGCGCATCGGTTCGGGCATCTACGTTCTCGATGCGGGACGCGTCGGCGGAGCCGATGCGGTGCAGGCGACGGTGGGACCGTTCGAGCTGTTGCGGGCGCGAGGCGTGATCGAAGGCGAATGCGCGGCGCTGGCGGCCAAGTCGGCAAGAAAATCGCATCTGTCCGCGATCGAGGAGGCGCTCGAGTCGATGAACGAGGAGCACCGGTCGGGCAAGCAGCCGCTTGCGGGCGACCGTCTGTTTCACCTGCGCATCGCTGAAGCGACCGGCAACGGCGCGCTGGTGCAGGTGGTGAGGATGCTGTGGGAGGAGCGCACCGGGCCGCTGTACCAGCAGCTCGAGCACCATTACGACGCTCCCGAGCTGTGGGATGCTGCGCTCGCCGAGCACCGTGCGGTGATGAAAGCGATCGCAGCGCACGACCAGGACGCCGCGCGAGCAGCGATGCAGCGCCATCTCAATCACGCATACAAGCGTTTCAGCACCGGCTGGGACGCCATCCAGTAGGAGAAAGCCATGCTCAGCTGCCGAATTCACGCCAAGGAAGACCTGCGGGTCGAGAACACCGCCGAGCCCGATATCGCTCCCGGGCAAGTGCTGGTGCGACTCGGCGCGGGGGGCATCTGCGGTTCCGATCTGCACTACTATTTCGAGGGCCGCAACGGCAGCTTCATCGTGCGCGAACCGCTGGTTCCCGGGCACGAGGCGTCGGGCACCGTGGCGAAGATCGGCGCCGGCGTCACGCGCGTGAAAGTCGGCGACAAGATCGCGGTGAGCCCTTCACACGCGTGCGGGAGCTGCGACTACTGCCGTGAAGGACGCGAGCATCTTTGTCGCAACATGCGCTTTCTCGGCAGCGCCAGCCTGTTTCCGCACGTGCAGGGCATGTTCTGCGAATACTTCGTGATGGGCGAGCGTCAGTGCTATCCCGTCGCCGGCGACCCAAGCCTCGGCGAGCTGGCGTTTGCCGAGCCGCTGGCCGTCGGCCTGCACGCGGTGAACCGCGCCGGCGACATGCTCGGCAAGAACGTTCTGGTGACTGGCGGTGGAACCATCGGCTGCCTCACCGTCATCGCCGCACGCCTCGCCGGCGCCACCTCGGTCACCGTCTCGGACGTGCTCGACCGGCCGCTGGCGACCGCGCGCGCCGTGGGTGCGTCGCGAACGGTACGCGCCGACAAGGAAGCCGACGCGCTGGCCTCGCCGCAGTTCGACGTGGCGTTCGAAGCGTCGGGCAGCTTCGCCGCGCTCAAGGCGTGCGTCGCAGCAGCGAAGCGAGGGGGCACCATCGTCCAGGTCGGGACGCTTCCGCACGAGCCGCTGCCGTTCGTGGTGAACGAGATCATGAGCAAGGAGCTCGATCTGAAGGGCGCGTTCCGCTGGGGGATCGAATTCGACTGGGCGGTCCAGTACATCGCGGCGCGCCGAGTCGACGTCAAGCCGCTCCTGTCCGGGCAGTTTCCGCTTCAGGACGCGGTCAAGGCGTTCGAGCTCGCGAAGGACAAGACCCAGAGCACCAAGGTTCAACTCGTCGCAGCATGACAACAAGCGTTACAACCAGGAGGAAGACCATGCGTTGGATTGCAAGACTGATTTTCGCTGCCGTGGCGATGTGCGTCGCATCGACGCCCGCGCTCGCGCAGCAGAAACTCAAGTGGGCTCACGTTTACGAGACATCCGAGCCATTCCACAAGTGGTCGGTGTGGGCCGCGGGCGAGATCGAGAAGCGCACCAATGGGCGCTATCACATCGACGTGTTTCCCGCTTCGAGCCTCGGCAAGGAATCCGATCTCAACCAGGGGCTCACGCTGGGCACGGTCGACATGATCATCTCGGGCTTGTCGTTCGCGGCGCGTACCATGCCGCGAATCGGCGTCGGCTACTACCCATACACATTTCGTGATGGCGATCACCTGATCACATGGGCGAAGAGTCCGGCGTTCGCCGAGATGACGGACGAGTACCGCAACAAGACGGGCATCCAGATTACCGCGATGACCTACTACGGCATTCGCCAGTCGACGTCGAACCGGGACTTCAACGACTGCGCGGGGATGAAAGGGTTGAAGATGCGCGTGCCGGACGTGCCGGCATATCTGGCCCTGCCCAAGAGCTGTGGCGCCAATCCCACCCCGATCGCTTTTGCCGAAGTTTACCTGGCGCTGCAGAACGGGACGGTCGACGCGCAGGAAAACCCGCTGACGACCATCGAGGCGAAGAAGTTCTACGAGGTTCAGAAGAACATCATTCTTACCGGACACATTGTCGATTCGCTCGCCACGCAGGTGGCGCCGCACGTGTGGAACAAGCTCTCGGACGCCGACAAGAAAGTCTTCGTCGACGTGACCCGCGAGGCAGCAGCGAACGCCACCGCCGACATCAAAAAGCGCGAAGGCGAGCTCGCCGAGGAATTCAAGAACAAGGGCGTCAACGTCCATGCGGTCGACAAGAAGAGCTTCCAGGACGCGATCCTGAAGAACGTGAGCTTCGAATCGATGGGCCTCAACAAAGCCGACTGGGACAAGATCCAGGCGATCAAGTAGCCATGCGAGCCACCCGGCGAGGGGCCCCGCGCGACGCGCGGGGATCGACGGCAAGGCGAGTCAGGGCTGCGAGCGACGCGCGATGGTTGTCACCCGGGATTCAGGAGGAGCGCGCCATGCGAGCCACCCGGCGAGGGGCCCCGCGCGGCGCGCGGGGATCGACGGCAAGGCGAGTCAGGGCTGCGAGCGACGCGCGATGGTTGTCGTCCGGGAGGCAGGAAGAGCACGCCATGCGAGCGGCGCGGCACACTGAGCACATGTCATGATGGAGAAGAAGGCACCGCCGCCCTCGCCCGAGGAGCACGTCCTCGATTCGATCGGCCACATGCATGTCAGCGATGCGCCCATCGATCTGTCGCACTACACCATCGAGGCGTGGCTCGCGCTCGGTATCTTCTGGCTGCTCGCGATCACGATCTTCTACCAGTTCTTCACGCGCTACGCGCTCAACGATTCCGCGGCTTGGACCGAGGAGATCGCGCGCTACCTGCTGATCTGCGTGGTTTTCATCGCCATCGCGGCGCTGGTTCGCAGCAGCCGTCACATCCACGTCGACCTTTTCTATCGCCTCCTGCCCGCTCCGGCGTGCCGTGTGATGTCGACGCTGGTCGACATTCTTCGGCTGGCGTTCTTCGTCTACGTCGTTTATCTGACCTGGGCGATGATGCAGAAAATGGGCAGCTACAAGATGACCATCATCGATTTGCCGATGAACCTGGTCTACGGCGTATGTCTGTTCGGCTTCGCCTGCTGCGCCGTGCGCTCGCTGCAGGTCCTGGTCATCAATTGGCGACGCGGCTATAGTGTGCTGGAGCGTCCCGAGATCGCCATCGAGGAAACACTATGACTTCCGCCCGGCGACGTCACGGCGCCCGGTGATGACAGCCTCCCTGCTCGCGTCATTTCTCGCACTGATGGCGAGCGGTCTGCCGGTCGCCATTGCGATGGCAGGCTCGGCGCTGATCTACATCCTGCTGACGGGAGACCTTCCTCCCTTCGTCGTCGTGCACCGAATGATCAGCGGCATCGATAGCTTTCCGCTGCTCGCCGTCCCGTTTTTCATCATGGCCGGCAACCTCATGAATCACGCCGGTATCACCAACCGCATCTACAACTTCGCGCTGTCGCTGGTGGGTTGGCTCAAGGGCGGGCTGGGTCACGTGAACATCATCGGGTCGGTGATCTTCGCAGGGATGTCGGGAACGGCGATTGCCGTTTCGGCGGGACTCGGCACCATCGAGATCAAGGCAATGAAGGACCAGGGATACGATCTGGGGTTCTCCGTTGGCGTCACTGCGGCTTCCGCAACGCTCGGACCCATCATCCCGCCCTCGCTGCCGTTCGTGATCTACGGGATGATGGCCAACGTGTCGGTGGGACAGCTTTTCGTCGCCGGCATCGTCCCCGGTCTGGTCATGGCGGTGCTGATGATGCTCACGGTCGCCTACTACGCGCACAGGTATCACTGGGGAGGCGACATCGTCTTCGCCTGGTCGCGCTTCGGCAAGGCGCTCGGCGAGCTCGGTGTCGTGATCGGCTTCCCACTGGTCATGTGGGGCATGGTCGTCGCCGGGTTGCCGTTCAATCTCGCCTTCGCCGCATGCCTCGGGGGCTTGCTCCTCTCCGACTGGAAATTGAAATTCGATGCCGTGTTGCCGATCATGACCCCGGTGCTGCTCATCGGCGGCATGACCACAGGCGTGTTCACGCCGACCGAGGGCGCGATCGCGGCGTGCGTTTGGGCGCTGTTCCTGGGGCTGGTTTGGTATCGAACGCTGACGTGGAAGATGCTCGTCAAGGTCTCGATGGACACCATCGAAACGACCGCGACCGTGCTGTTCATCGTCGCTGCCGCGTCGATTTTCGGGTGGCTGCTCACCGCCACTCGAGTGACCGATGCCGTGGCGGCGTGGGTTCTGGCCTTCACCCACCGCCCGTGGGTATTCCTGCTTCTGGTCAACCTGCTGATGCTGTTCGTCGGTTGCTTTCTCGAGCCAACCGCGGCGATCCTGATATTGGTCCCGGTGCTGATGCCAGTGGTTATTCAGCTCGGCATCGACCCGGTCCACTTCGGCCTGGTGATGGTGCTCAATCTCATGATCGGGCTGCTCCATCCGCCGATGGGCATGGTGCTCTTCGTGCTCGCCCGCGTCGCCAACTTGTCGATCGAAAAAACCACCATGGCGATCCTGCCATGGCTCATTCCGCTGCTGCTGAGCCTGATCCTGATCACCTACATCCCTTCGATCTCGCTGTGGCTGCCACGTCTGTTCTATTGACGAACCGAAGCGCCGATTACCGACTCTAACGCAGTGCGCGACCTTCGACGCGCGAGGAGAGCCCCATGCTGACCAAGACATCCCTCACCATCCGACTGCACCCCGACGACGACGTCGTCATCGCCCGCCAGCAGCTGGTGACCGGCACGACGCTGATCGATGAAAAGGTCGCGATCTCGGGACTGATCCCACCCGGTCACAAGGTCGCGACGCGGGCGATTGCGCAAGGTGAGCCCGTCAAACGCTACAACCAGATCATCGGTTTCGCCAAGCGCCCGATCGCTGCCGGTGAGCACGTCCATCTGCACAATCTGGCGATGGGGGACTTCAGCCGCGACTACGCGTTCGGCGCTGATGCGAAACCGACCCTCTACGTCGACCGGCCTGCGACGTTCCAGGGAATCGTGCGACCCGACGGCATCAACGTCGGACGCGTGGCCACGCGCAACTACATCGGCATCCTTTCGACCGTGAACTGCTCGGCTACGGTGGCGCACGGCATCGCCGACGCATTCAGGGGCGAAGCGCTTGCGCGCTATTCGCATGTCGACGGCGTCGTCGCGCTCACGCACGGAAGCGGCTGCGGCATGGATGTGCAGGGCGAGAGCATGCAGGTGCTGCGGCGCACGCTCGGCGGCTACGCGCGTCATCCCAACTTCGCCGGCGTGCTCATCGTCGGGCTCGGCTGCGAAGCCAACCAGATCAACGCGCTGTTGGGCGCGGAAAAGCTCGAGGAAGGCGCCTTGCTGCGCACCTTCAGCATCCAGGACAGCGGAGGAACCGCCAAGGCGATCGCATCGGGCATTGCGATGGTGAAGGAAATGCTCCCGCACGCGAACGAGGTGCGCCGCGAGACGGTGTCCGCAAGCAATCTCATCCTCGGACTGCAGTGCGGCGGCTCCGACGGTTATTCGGGCATCACCGCCAATCCCGCGCTGGGCGCGGCGGTCGATCTGCTCGTTCGCCACGGCGGTACCGCGATCCTTTCGGAGACGCCGGAGATCTACGGCGCCGAGCACCTGTTGACCCGCCGCGCGGTTTCGCGCGAGGTCGGAGAAAAACTGATCTCTCGCGTCAAGTGGTGGGAGGATTACACCACTCGCAACAGGGGCGAGATGAACAACAACCCTTCGCCGGGCAACAAGGCCGGTGGGCTAACTACCATTCTGGAGAAGTCGCTGGGCGCGGTGGCCAAGGGCGGCACGACCAATCTGGTCGCAGTGTACGAATACGCCGAGCCGGTGACCGCGAAGGGATTCGTGTACATGGATACGCCTGGTTACGACCCGGTCTCCGCGACCGGCCAGGTCGCGGGCGGCGCGAACATGATCTGTTTCACCACCGGGCGCGGCTCGGCGTACGGCTGCGCTCCGGCACCGTCGCTCAAGCTGTCGACCAATACCGCGCTATGGCAGCGGCAGGAAGAGGACATCGACATCAACTGCGGCGAGATCGTCGACGGAACATCGAATGTCGAAGCGATGGGACAGCGATTCTTCCAACTGATCCTGAATACCGCGTCGGGTGCGAAGACCAAGAGCGAGCGGCATGGCTACGGGCAGAACGAATTCGTCCCGTGGTATCTGGGAGCGGTGATGTGAGTCGATGATTGACAGCCATGAGTGCAGCCCGTAGGCTGGAACAAAACCGCAGAGTGCTCTGCAATATCTCACCACAATTCAACAGCAGTTCATTCAGTCCATAGGAGGGGTTCATGAAAAAGCTGGTTTCCGGCATCGTCGCCGGATGCGCGCTGGCGTTTGGCGCCCAGGCTTTCGCGCAGGAAGTTCTCACCGTGTGGTGGGTCAAGGGCTTCTACAAATCGGAGGACGACGCGCTGTTGGCGGCGATCAAGAAGTTCGAGGAAAAGACCAAGGTCAAGGTCGAGCTGTCTCAATACCCGGTGCAGGACATGATTCCGAAGACGGTGGCCGCGCTCGACGCCGGAACGCCGCCGGACGTTGCCTATGCCGACGTGTACGACTTCCAGGTCACGGGAAAGTGGGCCTACGACGGCAAGCTCGAGGACCTGACGCCGATCCTGACGCCACTGAAGGCGCAGTTCGCACCGAACACGCTGGAGACGACCTACCTCTACAACGACAAGACCAAGAAGCGGGCGTACTACGCGTTTCCGCTCAAGCAGCAGACCATGCACATCGAGTACTGGATCGACATGCTGGGTGATGCCGGCTTCAAGGAGTCGGACATTCCGACGGGGTGGAAGGACTACTGGTCGTTCTGGTGCGACAAGGTGCAGCCGGGACTGCGCACCAAGACCGGACAGCGCCTTTACGGCATCGGCCAGCCAATGGGGGTCGATTCCAGTGACTCGTTCTACTCGTTCCTGACCTTCATGGATGCGTACAACGTCAAGCTGGTCGACGACAACGGCAAGCTGCTGGTCGATGATCCGAAGGTAAAACAGGGGCTGATCAACGCGCTCAAGGACTACACCGACGTCTATACCAAGGGCTGCACGCCCCCTTCGTCGACATCGTGGAAGGATCCGGACAATAACGTCGCCTTCCATAACAAGACCACGGTGATGACGCACAACGCAACCATCAGCATCGCCGCGAAATGGCTCGACGATGCCAACAACGAGACGCTGACTCCGGAGCAGCGTGCGCAGGCGAAGAAGAACTACACCGAGTTGATCCGCACGGCGGGCTTTCCCAACAAGCCCGATGGCGCGAAGATGGTGTATCGCACTGCGGTCAAGACCGGCGTAATCTTCGAGGCAGCGAAGAACAAGAAGCGCGCCAACGAGTTCGTGACCTTTTTGCTGCAGCCGGAGAACTTGACGCCGTACGTGGAGGGCTCGCTGGGACGCTGGTTCCCGGTGACCATCGCGGGACAGAAGAGCCCGTTCTGGCAGGCCGACCGGCATCGCCAGTCGGTATTCAACCAGTATGCGGCGGGAACGGTGACCTTCGAGTTCACCAAAAATTACAAGTTCACGATCCTCAACAACGAGAACGTGTGGGCGAAGGCGATGAATCGCGTCGTCAACGAGAAGGTTCCGGTCGACAAGGCCGTCGACGAAATGATCGTGCGCATCAAGGCAGTCGCTGGCTGAACTGGCAATTCGCTTCAAGCATTGACGGAATCAGGCAGGTGGCGGGCCACGCATCCGCCACCGCGCCTGCCACCGATTCCGCGGTGTCTTCGAGGTCTGTTTCGGCCTCGATCGATCGCCGGTGGAGGAACATGTATGGCCACGATCGCACTGCCCCGTGCTGAGCCCGCCCCCGCAGGGCCCGTGAAGAAGCGACTGTCCCCATGGCAGGCCTGGGGCATGATCATGCTGGTGCCGTACGCGCTGATTTTCCTCGTGTTCGTGCTGTATCCGGTCGGCTACGGTCTGTGGCTGGCCCGCCATCCCGCAAGTTACGTGAAGCTGGTCGACGACCCGATCTTCGCGCGGGCGGTGATCAACACGCTCATCTTCCTGGTGGTCGGCATCAACATCAAGATGATCGTTGCGCTGTTCCTGTCGGGCTTTTTCGTGCAGGCGCGCACATGGATCAAATGGCTGTCGCTGGTGTTCATCCTGCCGTGGGCGGTGCCGTCGATCCCGACCATCCTGTCGATCCGCTTCATGCTCAACCCCGAGTGGGGCGTGATCAATCACCTCATCTTCAAGTTCACGGGCAGCGACGGGCCGAACTGGCTCAATGACCCGTACCTCGCGCTATCAATGGCGATCCTCGTGCACATCTGGAAATCGCTACCCTTCTGGACGCTGATCCTGATTGCCGGGCGCCTCGCGATCTCGAAGGAGATGTACGAGGCCGCTTCGGTCGACGGCGCGACCCAATGGCAGAAGTTCAAGTTCATCACCTGGCCGTCGATGCGCACGCTCTATCTCACGTGCACGATCCTGTCGATGATCTGGACGCTGGGCGACTTCAACAGCGTCTATCTGCTCACTGGCGGCGGACCTGCGGATCTGACGCATGTGCTGGCGACGCTCGGCATCCGCTACTTGCGCCTCGACCAGGTCGATTTGTCGATGGCGTCGATCATCTGCGCGATGCCACTGGTGTTGCCGCTGGTGTACTTCATGATGAAGCGGCTCTCCAAATGAAATCACCCACCTGGAAGCAAGCCACGACCGAAGCGAAGCTTCTTCTGATCGGCATTCCCGTGCTGATCTGGACGCTCCTGCCGGTGTATCACATGTTCCTGTTCGCCATCTCGCCTAAGGAGTCGGCGTTCGGAGGCAATCTCTGGCCAGACCACCCGACGCTGCACAATTTCGAAGTGGTGTTCGGGGAGAAGCACTATTACCTCAGCCATTTCTGGCTGCAGCTGTGGAACTCGCTGCTGATCGCGGTCAGTGTCGGCATCCTCACCCTGCTGGTCGCGACGTTCGCCGCGTTCGCCATCAGCAGGCTCAAGGTGCGCGGCGGGCGCACAATGATGAACTTGGCGCTCTTCACCTACTTCATACCGGCAGCGTTTCTCGCGGTGCCGATGTACAAGACCATGGGCAACTACGGTCTGCTCAACAACCAGTGGGCGCTGATCCTGGCGATGGTGACGATCGCGTCGCCCTATTCGATCTGGGTGCTCAAGCAGGCATCTGACAAGCTGCCCTACGAGCTCGACGAGGCCGCAAAGATGGACGGCGCCTCGCCACTGCAGCTGTTTCGCCTGGTCTACCTGCCGCTGATGATGCCGTCGCTGGTGGCGATCGGAACCTATTCGCTGCTGCTCGCGTGGAACGAGTATCTTTATGCGTTTCTACTGCTGTCCAACGACCGCCAGATCACGCTCGGTGTGGCGCTGGGTAATTTCCTAGCCGCCGACGATTCACCGTGGGAGCTGCTGATGACCGTCGGGCTGATCTACGCATTGCCGCCGGCAGCGATCTACTACACATTCAAGCGCTACATGGTCGGCGGCCTTACCGCCGGCGCGGTCAAGAGCTAAGCACGTTTCATCGGAGTAAGACGTCATGGCATCGGTTTCTTTCCAGAATATAGAAAAGCACTTCGGCAGCACCAAGGTCATCCACGGCATCAGCTTCGACATCAAGGATGGCGAATTCATGGTGCTGGTCGGGCCCTCCGGATGCGGCAAGTCGACGCTTTTGCGCATGCTCGCGGGCCTCGAGGAGATATCCGGGGGCACCATCGCCATCGATGGCAAGGTGGTGAACGACGTCGAGTCCAAGGACCGCGACATCGCCATGGTATTCCAGAGTTATGCGTTGTACCCGCACATGACGGTCGCCGACAACATGGCATTCAGCCTCAAGCTGCGCAAGGCGGAAGCGTCGGTGATCCAGGAGCGCGTGTCGCGCGCCGCGAAGATCCTCAACCTCGACCCGTATCTCGCGCGCTTCCCGCGCGAGCTTTCGGGTGGCCAGCGGCAGCGGGTTGCAATGGGACGCGCCATCGTGCGTGACCCGAAGGTGTTTCTTTTCGATGAACCGCTGTCGAACCTCGATGCCAAGCTGCGCGTGGCGATGCGCGCCGAAATCAAGGCGCTGCACCAGCGCCTGAAGACGACGACGGTGTACGTGACGCACGATCAGGTCGAGGCGATGACCATGGCCGACCGCATCGTCGTGATGCACGACGGACGCATCGAGCAGATCGGCACGCCGCTCGCGCTCTACGATCATCCCGACAACCTGTTCGTCGCGCAGTTCATCGGCTCGCCCGCGATGAACGTGGTCAACGGCACGCTGCGCAGGGCCAACGGCAGCGCGTTCGTCGAGACTGCCACCGGTGTGCGTTGGCCGGTGGGTCACGGTGCCGGAGTCGATGGGCAGCCCGTCGCCTATGGGATTCGACCCGAGCATCTCCAGATCGCGGCTCGCGACAGCGCGGCCTCGGTCCCCGCCGAAGTCACCGTGGTCGAGCCGACCGGTGCCGAAACCGAGTTGCTGCTCGACGCCGGCGGCGCGCCGGTCGTGCTGGTTTCGCACGGGCGGCCGGTGGTCAATCCCGGAGACCGCATCGGCCTCGCCGTCGACCCTTCGATGGTGCACGTATTCGATCAGACGACCGGCGCGCGCATCGCCGCATGATCCGACGTCGCGGTCCTGTGCCGCCAGGCAGTCAGCGCATACGTTGCCGCGCCGATAGTCTCGAGCGCGGCCTGCGGCCTCATCTTTTCGTTGCATCCATTCATCTCACCACGGACATCCCCGACCGATGAGCAAGAAGGCATCCAAAGGCAACAAGCATGTCCTGCGTTCCACCGAGTGGTTTGGCCGCCATGATCGCGACGCACTGGTTCATCGTTCATGGATGAAGAACCAGGGCATTCCTCACGACCAGTTCGACGGGCGACCGGTGATCGGCATCTGCAATACCTGGTCGCAGGCGACGCCGTGCAACGCCCACTTTCGCGAGCTCGCGCAGCATGTGCGCGATGGCGTTCTCGACGCCGGAGGATTTCCCATCGAGTTCCCCGTGATGAGCCTGGGCGAGACACTGATGCGGCCGACCACGATGCTGTTCAGGAACCAGGTCGCGATGGACGTCGAGGAGTCCATACGTGCCAATCCCTTCGACGGTGTGGTACTGATGATGGGATGCGACAAGACGACCCCGGCGCTGCTCATGGGGGCGGCATCGTGCGACCTGCCGACCATCGGCATTTCCGGCGGCCCAATGCTCAACGGCAAGTTTCGCGGCGAGGACATCGGCTCGGGAACGCACGTGTGGAAGTTCACCGAGATGATGAAGCGCGGCGAAATGAGCGAAGCCGACATGATCGAATCGGAATCGTGCATGTCGCGGTCGGCGGGACATTGCATGACCATGGGCACCGCGTCGACGATGGCGTCGATGGTCGAAGCCCTTGGCATCGGACTGCCGACCAATGCCGCGATCCCGGCCGTCGATTCGCGGCGCAAAGTCCTTTCACGAATGGTTGGGCGCCGCATCGTCGAGCTGGTGCACGAAGACGTGAGAATGTCGCAGATACTCACGCGCAACGCGTTCGAGAACGCGATCATGGTCAATGGCGCGATCGGTGGGTCGACCAACGCGGTCGTGCACCTGCTGGCGATCGCAGGGCGCATGGGCGTGCCATTGTCGCTCGACGACTGGGACCGGCTCGGCCGCGACATGCCTTGCCTGGTGAATCTTATGCCTTCGGGCAGGTTTCTGATGGAGGACTTCTACTACGCGGGCGGATTGCCGGTGGTCATTCGCGAAATCGGCAAGTACGTCCACAAGAAGGCGATGACCGTCAGCGGGAAGACGCTGTGGGAAAACGTCAAGGACGCAGTCAACTATAACGAAGCGGTGATCACGCCGATCGCGAAGCCGTTCAAGCCGCAAGGCGGCATCGCGGTGCTGCGCGGCAACCTCGCCCCCAAGGGAGCGGTGATCAAGCCATCAGCGGCGACGCCGAAGCTGTTGCGTCACAAAGGTCGGGCGGTCGTGTTCGAGAACATCGAGGACCTGCACCAGCGCATCGACGACCCGAAGCTCGACGTCGACGCGAACTGCGTCCTGGTGCTCAAGAACTGCGGGCCCAAGGGCTATCCGGGCTTTCCGGAGGTCGGAAACTTCACCTTGCCGGCGAAGCTGCTCAAGAAGGGCGTGACCGACATGATCCGCGTGTCCGACGCGCGCATGTCGGGGACCGCGTACGGGACCGTCATCCTGCACACCGCACCGGAGGCCGCCACCGGCGGCCCGCTGGCGCTGGTGAGAAACGGCGACGTCATCGAGCTCGATGTAGCCAAGCGCAGGCTGGAACTGCACGTGCCGGCCGCGGAGCTCGAGCGTCGACGACGGCAATGGAAGCCGCTGCCTCCGCACGCCGATCGCGGCTGGGTGAAGCTGTATTGCGCTACCGTTTTGCAGGCCGACCAGGGCGTCGACCTCGATTTTCTGGTCGGCCAGTCGGGATCCAAGGTGGGCAAGGAAAGCCATTAGGGGCCGCTTCGCGGGGCCCCTCGCCCGGAGGCTCGTGTCGCGGGCTCATAATCCGCGTAGGCAAGCGATCCACCTCGCTTCGCCCGCGGCGCCGACTCGCAATTCCCGGTCGATCCCCGCTTCGCGGGGCCCCTCGCCCGGAGGCTCGTGTCGCGGGCTCATAATCCGCGTAGGCAAGCGATCCACCTCGCTTCGCCCGCAGCGCCGACTCGCAATTCCCGGTCGATCCCCGCTTCGCGGGGCCCCTC
>Ga0207700_10000061_pt1 | contig 67891 bp, 67 predicted proteins | sample LARL82metaG_FD_184348 | JGI IMG/M metagenome (GOLD analysis project Ga0207700, IMG submission 184348) | Corn, switchgrass and miscanthus rhizosphere microbial communities from Kellogg Biological Station, Michigan, USA - LAR L8-2 metaG... | ecosystem: Host-associated > Plants > Roots >...
GACAACTTCCCCACCGATGCCGAGGAGACCTGTTTCGCGCCCAACCATCCGCAAAAGCCGGAGCTCGGACAACGTGCGCTGCCGCTCACGCGGGAATTATGGATCGAGCGCGACGACTTCAACGAGCAGCCGCCCAAGGGCTATTTTCGGCTCTCCCCCGGCGCGGAAGCGCGCCTGCGCTACGGATACATCATCAAGTGCGTGGCCGCCGAGCGTGATGGGGCGGGCAAGATCGTCGCAGTGCACTGCACCTACGATCCGAGCACGCGCAGCGGAACGCCGGGCGCCGAATCGCGCAAGGTGAAAGGCAACATCCACTGGCTCTCGGTCGTGCATGCCGCGCGCGCCGAAGTGCGTCTGTACGATCGCCTGTTCGTCGTTCCGGAGCCGGGGCGCGCGCGTGAGGCCGCGACGGTCCAGCAAGCGCACGGCGCGGCCGCGCTCGACGAGGACATCCATTTCGAGGAAGCCGCGGAGCGTAACTATCTCGACGATCTGAATCCGCACGGCAAGCGGGTGGTCACCGCGTACATCGAGCCGGCGCTCGCGTCAGCCGCGTCCGAAGATCGCTACCAGTTCGAGCGCCACGGTTATTTCATCGCCGACGCGCGCGAATCCCGCCCGGGGCAACCGGTGTTCAACCGCGCGGTCACCTTGCGCGACTCGTGGGCGCGCGACGCCGGCTAGTCGCCCTGAAGCGCCGGTGCGTTTGCGCTACACTCTTCCGCGGTAGCTTCTGGAGGACCCGATGAAGCGCATTTTCCTGTTCGTGCTGACCAACATCGCGGTGCTGGTCGTGATCAGCATCGTCACCAGCGTCCTCGGGATCGACCGGGCGCTCGCAGAGAACGGTCTCAACGTCGGTGCGCTGCTGGTGTTCTCCGCGATCGTCGGCTTCACCGGCGCGATCATTTCGCTGCTGATGTCGAAGTCGATCGCCAAGTGGTCGACGGGCGCGCACGTCATCACCACGCCGGCCAGCGAGGGCGAGGCGTGGCTGATGTCGACGGTTAAAAAGCTCGCCGACAAGGCGGGGATCGGGATGCCAGAAGTCGCCGTATACGAGGGCGATGCCAACGCCTTCGCGACCGGTGCATTCCGCAATTCGGCGCTGGTCGCCGTGTCGACGGGACTGCTCAACTCGATGTCGCACCAGGAGATCGAGGCAGTACTGGGGCACGAGGTCGCGCACGTGGCCAATGGCGACATGGTGACGCTCACGCTCATCCAGGGCGTGGTGAACACCTTCGTCGTGTTCCTGGCGCGCTTGGTGGCGTTTTTCGTCGACCGCGTGGTCTTTCGCACCGAGCGCGGCAACGGACCCGGCTATTTCATCACCATGATCGTTGCACAGATCCTGCTCGGGATCCTGGCCAGCCTCATCGTCGCGTGGTTCTCGCGCCGCCGCGAATTTCGCGCCGACGCCGGCAGCGCGCAGTACCTGGGATCGCCGCAGCCGATGATCAGCGCGCTCGCGCGCCTTGGCGGCCTGCCGCCGGGCGAGCTGCCTCAGTCGCTCAATGGTTTCGGCATCACCGACCGCAGCGGCGGCATCACGGCACTGTTCGCCACGCATCCGCCGATCGAGGAGCGCATCCGCGCGCTGCAGACGCGCGCGCGCCCGCCGGTGATGAGCTGAGCCGCTGAGCCCATGTCGCAGCGCACGCGCTTTCGCATCGAGGTGGAGGAGGGCAATGGCCTTTGGCACGACGTGCGCGGCGCCGATGGGCAGGTGCTCACCTTCGACGACGAGGCGTCGGCGCGCGCCAAGCTCGCCGAGCTCTTCCCGGTGATCGTGCAGATGGAAAAATACGGCGGCGGAAAGCGCACCCGCGTGCTGCGCATCCTGGTCGACGAGGACGACTGGCCTAAGAGGCCTCCCCAGCAATAACTACATCGGCGGCACCAGCCCGTCCTTGCCGACGTTGACGCCGGCCGCGGTGAAGGTGCCATCGGGCTGTTTCGCGGCTCCGAACATGACATGCGCACCCGGCACGAGCATGCTACGGTCCCCCGGCTCGAACGTCACCACCGGCGTGCCAGGCGGCACGACGATTACCTTTTCACCATCCTTGTACTTGAGCGTCAGGCGCTGTCCCTGGTCGACCTTGGTAATCTCGGCGACGGTGGCGTTGGTCATCATGCTGCCCGGCTGCAGATCCCATGGGTAGTGCCCCTCTCCGCTGCCCCGCCGGGCTTCGGGAAACACCAGCACCTCGAGCGACTTCTGCGTGCCATCCGCTTGCGGCAGTGACGCGGTCCCGACGAAGACGCCGGGAACGATCCGGTCCATGCCGACGCGAGCGACCGCCGTGACGGTGTAGTTGTCGGCGAGCTTCACGTCGACTACCTCGCCGGTGCGCGAGCGCACTTTCAACGCCTGGCCGTCGAGAGCGATCACGTCGCCGCGGATGCGCTGCGTCGGCGCAGCGGGGGCCTGGGCGAACGCTATGGCCATAACGAGATTGAGCAGGGCAACGCAGACAACCGTCGCGGTTCGGCGCATGGCGCACCTCCTGGCAGGATGAGCGATGATTATAGATCGGCAGTACGATGCGAGCACCCAAAACGAAACGGCCGGTCAACGCATGCGCTGGCCGGCCGTCGCTCCTGCCAGCGCCAAGAAGCGCCGGCCGGAAAAGATTGTTACTTGAGGTGGTTCGAGACCAGTTTGGTCATCTCGAACATCGACACCTGCTTCTTGCCGCCGAAAACCTGCTTGAGCTTGTCGTCGGCATTGATCAGGCGCTTGTTGATCGAGTCCTGCAGCTTGTTCTTCTTGATGTAGTCCCAGATCTTCTTGGTCACCTCGGTGCGCGGAATCGGCATGCTGCCGACGACGGCGGCGAGAACAGACGAAGGTGTCATTGCCTTCATGAACGCGGCGTTGGGCTTGCGCTTTACGCCTGTCTTCTTGGGCGCTGCCTTTTTCTTCGGGGCTGCCTTCTTGGGGGCAGCCTTCTTCGCGGGTTTTTTCGCCGCGGGTTTTTTCGCCGCGGATTTTTTCGCCGCCGGTTTCTTCGCGGGCTTCTTTGCAGCTTTCTTGGCAGTAGCCATAGCTCTCCTTCCTGGGTTGATCGCTTGATACGGCGATGAATATGAAGCCAGGCCAATCTCCTGTCATCGGCCCTATGGCTCCATCGGGGCAAATATACCGCAATCTTTCGGAGGTGGTGAGCAAATATGCGTGCTTTTGAGAGTGACGCGCGCGCGGTGTTGCATCGGGGAGAATGGCCATTTTTCCGAGAGTGACGCGCGCGATGCGCGGTCGGGGTCGCCGCGCGGCGCTCGGACGCGCCAGCTGGGTGCAACCGCCGATGCGAACCGCCATAATGGCGACGCTCGCGCTTCCCTTACTCAGTGAAAATCGCCGACCTCCGCCGGGAATACCATCGCGCCGCGCTCGACGAGAACGCCGTCGATCGCGATCCGATGCTGCAATTCGAGCGCTGGCTCGACGAGGCGGTGCGCGCCGAGCTTCCCGAGCCCACTGCCATGGCGCTGGCAACCGCCGATGCCGCCGGACGGCCCTCCGCGCGCATCGTGCTGCTCAAGGGGCTCGCCGACGGCGGCTTCACCTTCTTCACCAACTACGAGAGCCGCAAGGGTGGCGAGCTCGCCGCGCGCCCGGACGCGGCGCTGCTATTCCACTGGATCGAGCTGGAGCGGCAGGTCAGGATCGAAGGGCGCGTCGGCAAGCTTGACGACGGCGAGTCCGACGCCTACTTCGCGTCCCGTCCGCTGGGGTCGCGCCTGGGCGCGTGGGCATCGCCGCAAAGCCGTGTCATTCCTGACCGCGCCTGGCTGGAGCGCGCCTTCGATGCAGCGCAGAGACGCTTCGGCGGTTCGGCGTTGCCGCGTCCAGCGCACTGGGGTGGCTACCGCCTGGTGCCGGAGAGCCTCGAGTTCTGGCAGGGTCGCGCGTCGCGGCTGCACGATCGCATTCGCTATCGGGGCGATGAAAGCGGGCACTGGCTCGTCGAGCGTCTCGCACCGTGAGCGAGGATGGATCGCCGCACCGAAATTCCTTTCATGCCCTGATCGGTCTAGGCATCTGCAACCACGCGGTGCTGTCGGGCGGCCGGGTGACCGTGGCGCTGTTCGCGCTGTCGCAAGGCGCGTCCGCGCTGGTGGTGGGGACGCTGATGGGTCTCTATGCGTTCCTGCCTATGCTGCTCGCGGTTCTCGCGGGCCGCCACTCCGACCGCGTGGGCGTGCGCAAGCCGATGCTGGTGGGCTCGTGCGGGATCATGCTCGGCGCGGCGATTCCTATCCTGCTGCCGGGCATCGCGCCACTTTTCGTGGCGACTTCGCTCATCGGCGTGTCGTTCATGGTGTTCCAGATCTCGATGCAGAACGCGACCGGTTGGTACGGCCCGCCGAGCGATCGGGCGCGCAATTTCAGCCTGGTGGCGCTCGGCTATTCGACGTCGCTGTTCGGCGGACCGCTGATCGCCGGGTTGCTCATCGATCACGCCAGCTTCAAGGCGACCTTCGCGGTGCTGGCGCTGTTTCCGCTGCTGCCGATCATCGTGCTTTCGCGCAACGCGATCGTACTCCCTGGCGGACATCGTACGCACGCCGAGAAATCGCCGGGCGGGCTGCTGGAGCTCCTGAAGAACCCTCAGCTGCGCCGCGTCTATATCATCAACGGATTGCTGTCGATGGCATGGGATCTGCATTCGTTTTTCATACCCATCTACGGCGCCGGCATCGGTCTGTCGGCGTCGCGAATCGGCGTCATTCTCGCGTCGTTCGCGGCGGCGACCTTCTTCGTCCGCCTGCTGATGCCGCGCATCGTCCGCCGCTTCTCAGAACTGGAGGTGCTGACGCTGGCGTTGTTCATCGCCGGTTGCGCGTTTGCGCTGTTTCCCTTCGTCCATCAGCTCGGCGTGCTGATGGCGCTCTCGTTCACGCTGGGACTGGCGCTGGGGAGCGGGCAGCCGATGGTGATGTCGCTGCTCTACAGCATCGCCCCGGCCGGCCGGATGGGCGAAGCCGCAGGCGTGCGCATGACCATCATCAACGCGTCCACCTTCGCCATGCCACTGCTGTTCGGCGCCGTCGGCTCGACGCTTGGACTCGCCCCCGTGTTCTGGACCGTGGGCGCAGCGCTGGGAGGCGCCGGCGTGCTCGCGCGCCGGGCGTCAGCGTTGAGCGCGTCGCGGCGCTAGCGCTTGAGGCGGTCCAGAAACTGCTTGCGAAACTTGGCGACCTTGGGCGCGACCACGGCCTGGCAATAAGGCTGGCGAGCGTTGCGCTCGAAATACTCCTGGTGGTAGCTCTCGGCGGGATAGAACGTCGCTGCGTCCCCGATCTCGGTGACGATCGGCGCGTCCCACGGCCCGCTCTTCCCGAGCTCAGCGACGATTTTCTGCGCTTCGGCGCGCTGTTCGGGCGATTGCGCGTAGATCACTGAGCGATATTGAGTGCCGATATCGTTACCCTGGCGGTTGAGCGTAGTCGGGTCGTGGATCGCAAAAAATACATGCAACAGATCGGCGAAGGACAGCACCGACGGGTCGAACGCCACGCGCACGACTTCGGCGTGGCCGGTGTCGCCGCCGCACACCTGGTCGTAGCTGGGATTCTCGCTGCGCCCACCCGCGTATCCCGATTCCACCGAAATGACCCCCTGGAGCTGGTCGAAAACGGCCTCGAGGCACCAGAAACAGCCGCCACCGAGCACCGCGGTTTGAGTCGTCGTCATGGCTTGCAAGCTCCGCATCAGGCCCGTGTCTAGCATAGCGCGATCGAGCGCCACGTGTGCCCGTTGGTCGAGCCCTGCGCGGCTTCGCTTACAGCCGGCGCGCGATGGCGTTGAGCGTTGTGCGATCGCGATGCGATAATCGCGCGCTTACGCATCCCCGCGCAGGCGCATGACGCACCCGCAGTTCATCGAATTCATCGCCCGCGTGGTCAGGCGCCTGCGCGCCGTCCAAGTCGACCGCATGGCGGGCAACCTGACGTTCACGACGCTGCTCGGGCTGGTGCCTCTGTTCACCGTCGCTTTCGCCTATGCTTCGCGGCTTCCCGGATTCGAGCGCTGGCTCGATGCGCTCGAGCCGCTGCTGCTGCGTTTCCTGCTCCCTGGAAGCAGCGGGACGGTGCGCCACTATCTAACGGAGTTCACCGCGCGCTCGGCGGACCTGCAGGGCATCGGCATCGCTTTCGTCGTGTACACCGCGTTGTCGCTGGTAGCCGAGGTCGAGCGCGAGATCAACGCCATGTGGGGCATTTTCACCACGCGCTCACTGGTGCGCCGGGCCATCGTGTACAGCATCGGCTTCATCGCCGTGCCGGCGCTCATCGGTGGCGCGGTGTACGCGACCAAATGGGGCGTCGAGCGGTCGCTGCGTTTAGTGCCCGCCGCCGCATCCGAAGCGCTGACCTGGCTGGTGCAGCCCTTGACCCTCGGCATCGCCGTTGTGATTCTGACGCTCATCTACGCGTTGGTGCCGGCGCGACGTCCGGTCCGCTGGAAGCCGGCGCTCGCCGCGGGGATGCTCGCGGCGGTGGCCTTCGACGTCGCGAAATCGGGTTTCGCGTTCTACATCAAGCTCGCGCCGACGTACGAGATCGTTTACGGCGCGCTCGCCGCATTGCCGCTGTTCCTCATCTGGGTGTACGTGTCCTGGCTGATCCTGCTCGTCGGCGCAGCGATCGCGGCGACGCTCGCGGAAATGTCGAGCATGCCGGTGATCCCCGGCTGAACACGCGATATCGCGCAGCACGCGATCCGAGCACCAATGCACGCGCCGATGCGCGCATTGCCTTGCCGAATCGGTACGTCCAAGCTAGAGTGCACGCTTTCTCGCGTCGGGAGCACGGATCCGTGTGGTCGATCATTCAAGCGGCGGGCTGGCCGATCTGGCCGCTGATATTCGCATCAGTCGTGGCTCTCGCCTTGATCTTCGAGCGCATGTGGTCGTTGCGACAGTCGGTGGTCGCACCGCCGGGACTGGTCGACCGCGTGCTCGCTGAATTCAAGCGCGACGGCCTGTCAGCGGAGCTGGTCAGCAAAACCGCCGCGCAAGGCCCCCTGGGACGCGTGCTCGCTGCGGGGCTCGCCAACGTGAAGAGTGCGCGCCCGGTGATGAAAGAGGCGATCGAGGAGGTTGGCCGCGTCGTCAGTCACGATCTCGAGCGATTCCTGACCACGCTTGGCACCATCGCCGCGATGGCGCCGCTGCTCGGGCTGTTCGGAACGGTGATCGGCATGATCGAGATCTTCGGATCGCAGAGCAACGCGGGCTCCAATCCGGTGCAGCTCGCGCACGGCATCTCGGTCGCGCTTTACAACACCGCGCTGGGCCTGATCGTGGCGATACCCAGCATGATTTTCTACCGCCATTTCCGCGCGCGGGTCGATGACCTCATTCTGGAAATGGAGCAGCAGGCCGTCAAGCTCGTCGAGCTTGCGCACGGCGAACGGCGCTAAGCGATGCCGCGTACCGTGTCGGTCGGCGCCATGCGGGGATTGCCGCGATGAACCTGCGCGGCACCCGCGGCCGAGAAGAGCCGGAGATCAACTTCATCCCGTTGATCGACGTGCTGCTCGTCATCCTGATCTTCTTGATGGTGACGACGACGTATCAGCGCGTCGCCGAGCTGCAGATCACGCTGCCGGAGGCCGATGCCGACCAGATCAAGCAGCGGCCGAAGGAGATCAACGTCGGCATCGACGCGCAGGGGCAATACGTCATCGACAAGAGCGTATTTCCGTTCACCACCGTGACGGCGCTGGCAGAGATGCTCGAGCGCGCCTCGGGTGGCTCCAAGGACGCGGTGGTGATCATCAACGCCGACGCCAATGCGACGCACCAGTCGGTGATCCACGTGATGGAAGCGGCGCGTCAGGTCGGTCTGATCCACATCACCTTCGCCACCCAGACCACCAGAAAGTGACGCGCCGGCCAGGCGCGCCATCGCGACCAGCGAAGCGACGAGGCATCTGCATTCTCGACCAAGCAGATGCCTCGCTGCGCTCGGAAAGACCAAAGCCAATCGTGACCTTCGCCGAGCGCCTCGTCGCCGACTGGTACGCGCCGCGGCTCACGGCGCTGACCGCGGCGATGCTGCCACTGTCCGTCGTCTATTGCGGCGTGGTATCGCTGCGCCGTGCGCTGTTCAAGCAGGCCGTGCTCTCGAGTACACGCCTCCCGGTGCCGGTCGTCATCGCCGGCAACATTGCGGTCGGCGGCACCGGCAAGACGCCGCTGGTCATTGCGCTCGCGCGCGCGCTTGGTGGGCGCGGGTGGCATCCTGGACTGCTCAGCCGCGGCTACGGCGCCCGGGACGAGGCCGTGCGCGAAGTGACGCAGGACGCTGGCGCGGATGACGTCGGCGACGAGCCGCTGCTGCTCGCGCGCACCGGTTTTCCGGTGTTCGTTGGCGCGAAGCGGGCAGCCGCCGCGCGCGCGCTGCTCGCCGCGCATCCACGCTGCGACGTGCTGCTCTGTGACGACGGCCTGCAGCACTATGCGCTCGACCGCGATGTCGAGATCGTCGCAGTCGACTCCACTCGCGGCATGGGCAATGGTCTGGTGCTGCCCGCCGGGCCACTGCGCGAACCGGTGTCGCGCCTGGCCGGCGTCGATGCGATAGTGCTGCAAGGCAGCGGCCACGTCCCGCGTGGCAGCCGCGAGTTCGTCATGCGTTTGGTAGGTGATCGCTTCGTGCGGGTCAACGACGAAGGGATCACGGCCGGCGCCGAGGCGTTTCGCTCCGGCAGCGTGCACGCCGTCGCCGGCATCGGCAATCCGGCGCGGTTCTTCGCCGACTTGCGCGCCCACGGCATCACGGCGACGTGTCACGCGTTTCCCGACCATCATCGCTACAGCGCCGCCGATCTCGACTTCGCGGGCGCGTCGGCGATCCTGATGACCGAAAAGGATGCGGTAAAATGCAAGAGTTTCGCCGACGACCGCTTCTGGTCGTTGCCCGTGGAGGCGATCATCGACCCGGCGCTGATTGCGCTCGTTGAGGAGAAGGTGCGTGGATCAAAAGTTGCTCGAGATACTGGTGTGCCCCGTCACCAAGGGTCCGCTGATCTTTGACCGCGCGCGCCAGGAGCTGATCTCGAAGTCGGCGCGACTCGCCTACCCGATTCGCGACGGGATCCCGGTCATGCTGGAAGAAGAAGCACGCCGCCTCGAGCCCGCCGAATACGAGTGATGCATTGAGGCCGGACTCGATGAATGCGAGCCGGCGACTGCGCGCTCCATAGCGGACAAGCGCGTGTTCACTGTTCTCATTCCCGCGCGCTACAGTTCGACGCGCTTGCCCGGCAAGCCGTTGTCGGACATCGGCGGCAAGCCGATGGTGGTTCGCGTCGCTGAGCGCGCACACACGTGCGGCGCGAAGCGCGTGGTGGTGGCGACCGACGACGCACGCATCGCACAGGCGGTGCGCGCGCATGGCTACGAAGCAGTGATGACGCGCGCCGATCATCCCACCGGCACCGATCGCCTGGCCGAGGCGGCGAGCGCGCTTGCGCTCTCCGATGACACGATCGTGGTCAATGTCCAGGGCGACGAGCCGTTGCTGGAGCCCACGCTCATGCGCGAGGTCGCCGAGGCGCTGGCCGCGAACAGCGACGCCGCGATCGCCACGGCATGCCATGCCATCGAGGACCCCGTCGAGGCCTTCAATCCCAACGTGGTCAAGGTGGTGCTCGATCACCGCGGTTATGCGATGTACTTCAGTCGAGCGACGATTCCTTGGGCGCGCGACGCGTTTGCCGGCGGGCAGCAGGCCGTTCCTTCTGGGCTTCCGCTTTACCGCCACTACGGCCTGTACGCCTATCGCGTCGCATTTCTCCGGCGCTACCCGTCATTGACTCCTTCGCCCATCGAGGGCTTCGAGGCGCTCGAGCAGCTGCGTGCGTTGTGGCACGGCTTTCGTATCATCGTGCGCGTGACGCGCGGTGCGCCCGCGCCCGGCGTCGATACGCCCGAAGATCTCGAGCGCGTGCGCAGGGTCTACGCGCAAGGTGTGGTTTGACCGGCGACGCCATTCCGGACAAAATCCGCGGCAGTTGCCATCGCAGCAGGCGCAAGGGAACGCAGGAAAGCCGTTCCATGCCGCCTCGCCTTTTGCTGATCGAACCAGGTCCGGATCTCGACATGCGATTGATCTTGCTCGGCCCGCCCGGCGCGGGGAAAGGCACGCAGGCGAACTTCATTCGCGCCGCATATGGCATTCCGCAGATTTCGACCGGTGACATGCTGCGCAGCGCGGTGAAGGCGGGCACCGCGCTGGGCCTCGCCGCGAAAAAGGTCATGGATGCCGGCGCGCTCGTATCCGACGACATCATCATCGGGCTGGTCAAGGAGCGGCTCAAGGAGCCCGACTGCGCGAACGGATACCTGTTCGACGGTTTTCCGCGGACAATTCCCCAGGCCGACGCGATGAAGGATGCCGAAGTCGCGATCGATCACGTGCTCGAGATCGCCGTTGCCGATGCCGCGATCGTCCTGCGCATGAGCGGACGTCGCGTGCATTTGCCGTCAGGACGCACCTACCACATCGTGTTCAATCCTCCCAAGGTCCCTGATCGCGACGACATCACTGGCGAGCCGCTGATCCAGCGTGAGGACGATCGCGAGGACACTGTTCAGAAGCGACTCGCGGTCTACCACGCACAGACCGAGCCGCTGATCGCCTACTACACCGAGTGGTCGGCGAGCGGCGATAGGCGCGCGCCGCGCGTCCAGCGCGTCGACGGCATGGGCAGCGTGGAAGAAATCCGCGAGCGCGTGTTCGCGGCGCTTTCTGCCTAGACGCACGGAATCGTCAGCAAGACGCACGAGCGAAAGTAATGCGTCAACCGGCCCTTCCGCGCGTAACGGTGATCGTCCGCAGCATGAGCCGCGCTACTTTGGTGCAGACGCTCGACTCCAACGCGGCACAGGCGACCCTTTGTGCGACCCCCGGCCTTTCTTCGGGTGAAGTGCGATGACCACGCTCTCGTATGAGCCCGGCGGAGCACAGGGCGTCGATGTGCACGTTTCGGTGGTTATCTGCAGCATTGACGCGAAGAAATTCGCCGATGTCACCGCTCTGTATAGCAAGTTGCTTGCGGGCGAGGCCTTTGAGATCGTAGGCGTCCACGATGCCAAGTCGCTCGCCGAGGGCTACACCCGAGGCATCGCACAGGCGCGCGGCGAGATTCTGATCCTTTCGCACGACGATATCCGAATCTTGTCTCCCAATTTCGCGACTACGCTTTCGGCTCATCTTGCCGTCTACGACCTCATCGGAGTCGCCGGCACGAGCAAGGTAGTCGGGGGGTCTTGGCTGGATTCAGGTGATCCTTATCTCTACGTCTTAATCACCACACCGGAACCGATGACTCGCCGACTGCAAACCGTGATGCTCGGGGGTGACTCGTTGAATGTGGCCAACATCCAGGCACTTGACGGGGTGTTTCTGGCAATGCGCAAAGAAGTCGCCAGGCAGGTCGGCTTCGACTCGGACACTTTCGACGGCTTCCATTTGTATGACCTGGACTTTAGCTACCGGGCATATCTCGCCGGCTATCGTCTTGCAGTATGCCGCGACATCGTCATTGTCCACGATTCGGTCGGAAAGTATGACCATCGTTGGGCAGAATACTCACGTCGCTTCAAGGACAAATTTCACGAGCGGCTGCCGTCCAAGTGGCGTCCACGTGACGGCGCTCGGGCCGAGTTTTTCGCCACCAGCGACAGCGAAGTGATTAGCCGATGCAGCGCCGAGAATCTTGCACCCGTCATTCGCCAAATCACCAACCTCAATTCTACGCTGGCCTGACCCGTATTTCGCATATTCCCGCCACGCCTACTCGAGAAGCGCCCTATGGCACCACACAACGCGTTCTATGCCCAGTCCGGCGGCGTCACCGCCGTGATCAACGTCACCGCGTGCGCGGTGATCGAGACCGCGCGCAAGCATCGCGCGCGCATCGGCAAGCTCTACGCCGGCCGCAACGGCATTATCGGTGCGCTCACCGAGGAGTTGATCGACACCAGCCGCGAATCGGCAAGCGCGATCGCGGCGCTGATGCACACGCCCGCGGGCGCCTTCGGGTCGTGCCGCTACAAGCTTAAGAGCCTCGAGGAGAACCGCGCGCAGTACGAGCGCCTGATCCAGGTGTTCAAGGCGCACGACATCGGCTATTTCTTCTACAACGGCGGCAACGATTCGGCGGATACCTGCCTCAAGGTCTCGCAGATCTCGGCGCGAATGGGTTATCCGATTTGCGCTGTGCATATTCCCAAGACAGTGGACAACGATCTGCCCGTGACCGACTGCTGCCCGGGCTTCGGATCGGTGGCGAAATACGTCGCGACGTCGATGCGCGAAGCCGCTTTCGACGTCGCGTCGATGGCCAAGACGTCGACCCGCGTGTTCGTGCTGGAAGTGATGGGCCGGCATGCCGGGTGGATCACCGCGGCGGTGGGGCTGGCCAGCGACGACGCCACGCCGATCCCTCTGTTGCTGCTCTTCCCCGAGCGGCGCTTCGACGAGGCAGCCTTTCTGGCGCGCGTCGACACGCACGTGAAACAATCGGGATATTGCTGCATCGGCGTTTCCGAAGGACTGCTCGATGCCGGCGGCGCATTGATGGCGGAGGCCGGCACGCGCGATGCGTTCGGTCACGCACAGCTGGGCGGGATCGGCCCACGCATCGCCGAGCTGATCAAGTCGAAGCTCGGCCACAAGTATCACTGGGCGGTGGCGGATTATCTGCAGCGTGCGGCGCGCCATCTGGCCTCCAAGACCGACGTCCTGCAAAGCTATGCCGTGGGCAAGGCAGCGGTCGAGCTCGCGCTCGCGGGAAGGAATGCGGTCATGCCCGCGATCGTGCGCGTCTCCGACAAGCCGTATCGCTGGAAGATCGTCGCGGTTCCGCTCGAGCAGATCGCCAACGTAGAGAAAAAGCTACCCCCGGGCTTCATCACCGCCGATGGGTTCGGCATCACCGCGAAGGCGCGCGCGTATCTTCAGCCGCTGGTGCAGGGCGAGGATTACCCGCCGTACCTGCGCGGCCTGCCGCGCTACGTGCGGCTGAAGAACGTCGCCGTACCCAGAAAGCTCGACGCCTCCTTCAAGATCTGATCCGTTCCCATTCCAAGGCGGCCGCCCCATGAGCAAATCGATCGACTACTATTTCACGCCGGTTTCCCCCTGGACATACCTCGGACACGCGCGCTTCATGGACATCGCGCGTAGGCACGGCGCATCCATCGCGGTGAAACCGGTGGACTTCGGCAAGATATTCCCGGTGTCCGGAGGGCTGCCGCTCAAGCAGCGCTCGCCGCAGCGGCAGGCCTATCGGCTCACCGAGCTGGGGCGCTGGAAGGACTACCTCGGCGTGCCGCTGAACACGCAGCCGCGTTTTTTTCCGGTGCCAGCCGAACTGGCGGCGCGATGGATACTCGCCGCCGGGGAGGGCAATACCGATGCCGCGCTGCGCCTTGCGGGCGCATTCATGCGCGCCGTCTGGGCGGAAGAACTCGACATCTCCGATCTGGCGACGCTTAAGGCGCTCGCGGCCGGCGCCGGGCAGGACGCAAATGCGCTCGTGCAGCGTGCGGCCGCTGATGCGACGCGCGAGCGCTACGAGGCACTCACCCAGGAAGCGATCGAGCGCCAGGTCTTCGGTGCGCCGACCTTCATTTATGGGGGCGAGCTTTTCTGGGGGCAGGATCGGCTCGACTTTTTGGACCGGTCACTGGCAAAATAGCGTGCTTTGCCGGCCGGGCGGGGTCGGGATCGGCCGTCTGGCCCAGACTGCGCGGTGCAAGCACGGCGCGAAGCGGCGCCCGCGATGCGCGATACGCGGCGCCGGACGATAACGACATCGCGCGATAGCGCGTTTTTGCCAATTCTGAGGGGTTCGTCATGTCATACGCAGTCGTGTTTGCGCTCGTTTGCGCAGTCGCAGCGCTGGTTTACGGCGGCTGGTCGATCAGCTGGATCATGGCCAAGCCTACCGGGAACGATCGCATGCGCGAGATCGCGGCTGCCGTCCAGCAGGGCGCGAAGGCGTACCTGGATCGTCAATATCTCACCATCGGCATCGTCGGCATCCTCCTCTTTGTCGTGATCTGGTGGGCGCTGGGTGCGCGCACTGCCGGCGGTTTCGCATTGGGAGCGATCCTGTCTGGCCTGGCAGGCTACATCGGCATGAACGTCTCGGTGCGCGCCAACGTGCGCACCGCGGAGGCGGCGCGTGTGGGACTCAACGAAGCGCTCGCAGTCGCCTTTCGGGGCGGCGCCATTACCGGGCTGCTGGTGGTGGGCCTCGGATTGCTTGGGGTCGCCGGGTTCTACTGGTTCCTGGTGCAATCGGCGCCGTATGCGCCAAACCTCATGAAAGAAGGATTACACACCGCCATCGGGCCGCTGGTCGGGCTGGCCTTCGGCGGTTCGCTGATCTCGATTTTCGCGCGTCTGGGCGGAGGGATTTTCACCAAGGGCGCCGACGTCGGCGCCGACCTGGTGGGTAAGGTCGAGGCTGGCATCCCGGAAGACGATCCGCGCAACCCGGCGGTGATCGCCGACAACGTCGGCGACAATGTCGGCGACTGCGCCGGCATGGCCGCGGACCTGTTCGAGACCTACGCGGTGACCATCGTCGCCACCATGCTGCTAGGCGCGCTGCTGCTGCCGGTGAATGCCGAGGCCGCAGTGACGTATCCGCTGGCGCTCGGAGGCTTCTCGATTCTCGCGTCGATCGTCGGCTGCTTTTTTGTCAAGGCGCGCGTCGGCGGCAAGATCATGAATGCGCTGTATCGCGGGCTGGCGGTCGCGGGCGGGCTCTCGGCGATCGGCTTCTGGTTCATCACCGACCGCTTGATGGCGGGCGTCGTCGCGTCGGACCCGCAGCTCACGACGCTGCACCTGTGGGGCGCCGGCATGGTCGGACTGGTGCTGACCGCGGCGATGGTGATCATCACCGAGTACTACACGGCCACCGAATACAAGCCCGTTCGGCACGTCGCCGAGGCATCGACCACGGGACATGCGACCAACATCATCGCCGGGCTTGGTGTATCGATGAAAGCGACCGCGTGGCCAGTTATTTCGGTGTGCATCGCGATCCTGGCGTCGTACTGGCTCGCCGGCCTGTATGGGATCGCAGTCGCGGCGACGTCGATGCTGTCGATGACAGGTATCATCGTCGCGCTCGACGCTTACGGACCGATCACCGACAACGCCGGCGGCATCGCCGAAATGGCGAACCTTCCCGACTCGGTGCGCGCGATCACCGATCCGCTCGACGCGGTGGGCAACACGACCAAGGCGGTCACCAAAGGTTACGCGATCGGCTCCGCCGGTCTCGCTGCGCTGGTGCTGTTCGCCGATTACACGCATGCGCTCCAGGGCGCCGGCATCAACGTCTCCTTCGACCTGTCCGACCATATGGTCATCGTCGGGCTGTTCCTGGGCGGGCTAATTCCGTACCTCTTCGGGGCGATGGCGATGGAAGCGGTGGGCCGCGCTGCCGGCGCGGTCGTCGTCGAGGTGCGTCGTCAGTTCAAGGAGATCAAGGGCATCATGGAAGGCACCGCCAAGCCCGAATACGGCGTGGCCGTCGACATGCTCACCAAGGCGGCGATCCGCGAAATGATCGTTCCGTCGCTGCTGCCAGTGCTCGTTCCGGTGGTGGTCGGGCTGGTGCTCGGTCCAGTCGCGTTGGGCGGATTGCTCATGGGCACCATCATCACCGGATTGTTCGTCGCGATCTCGATGACGACCGGCGGCGGCGCCTGGGACAACGCCAAGAAATACATCGAGGACGGACATCATGGTGGCAAGGGCTCCGACGCGCACAAGGCCGCCGTGACCGGCGATACCGTGGGCGACCCCTACAAAGACACCGCGGGCCCTGCGGTCAATCCGCTGATCAAGATCATCAACATCGTCGCGCTGATGATCGTTCCGCTGTTGGCGCTGCAGTTCGGCTCGAAGTCGGCGAGTGCACCGACGCCGCCGTTGACGATGTCGCCCGCGCTGGTGACCGCGGTCGCGACTCCCGCTAACACAGCCTTGCCTGCGCCGGCGATGGTCGCCAGCGTGCCCGCGTCGACGGTAGCGATGATCGCGGACGTCCCTGCCAATGGCGCGTTCGTCGTCGTCCAGGATGCGAAGCTTCCGACCGTCAACGTCTACTTCGCCTCCGGCAAGGCGGACATGCCCGGCGATCCTGCCCAAGGCCTTGCGGTGGTGATCGCCTACCTCAAGTCGAACGCGTCCGCGAAAGCCGCGATCTCGGGTTTCCACGACGCGACCGGCGATATCGCGCAGAACCAAGAGCTTGCGAAACAACGCGCGATGAGCGTGCGGGACGCGATCAAGACGGCGGGCATCAGTGAAGATCGCCTTGAGCTCAAGAAACCCGAGCAGACGCAAGGCACCGGGAGCAACGCGTTGGCGCGCCGGGTGGAAGCAAGGGTCATTTAGTCCGCTAGTCGACGCAGGCAGCTACGCGAGGACGCGCGCCGCCGAAATCCCGTGGCGCAAGCGCGGCGGCGCCGCGCGAGCTATCGCGGATCGAGCGTCGGTGGGCGCCAGTTCGCTGCGGCGGTCGCGGCGCCGCGCAGCACACGCAGCATGCGAATGGCGGTCTCGCGTCCGCGATAGTAGCCGGCAAGCCGCAGCGTTTCACTGAAGCCCAGTGCGCGATAGAACGCGTAGGCGTGCTCGTTGTGCTCGCGCAGCTCCACGTGCACCGAAGTCATGCCCGCGGTGACGGCGCTTTCCATCAACCATCCCAGCACGCGGCGCGCCACTCCGCGCCGGCGCAGCGCCGGCCGCACCGCCAGCAGAACCAGATGCGCGTAGTCGTCGCCGAAACTCATGATGCCAAATCCGGCGAGTGCGGCTCCGCGACGCGCGACCAGCGACACCGTTTCCCGGTCGTCGAGCAGCGCGCCGATGCGCTGCGGCGGATAGGACCAGCCGAGACCATTCTCGATGAGATCGCGCGACATCACCGCAATCGATCGTGTGTCACGGCGCTGCGCCAGCCGCAGCTCGATGTCGGCGTCGTCCATGTTGGCCTCGTGTCCGCTCAGCGCTTGCGGGCGACCATCACGCCGTCGCCCACGGTAAGAAGACACGCGTCGACGCGGGCGTCATCGCGGATCTTCGCATTGAGTGCCCGCAGCGCGTCGGTATCGGCGTCGTGCACCTCGGGCTGCACAACCTTGCCGCCCCAGAGCATGTTGTCGAGCAGGATCAGACCGCCCGCGCGGACAAGTTTCAGGCACGATTCATAGTAACGATCATAATGGGTCTTGTCGGCGTCGATGAAGGCGAAATCGAAGCTGTTCGCGCCGTGATCGCGAAGCAGCGCGTCCAGCGTCGCCAGTGCGGGTCCGAGGCGGAGGTCGATGCGCGAGTCGACACCGGCCTCTTTCCAATAACGCTTGGCAATCCCGGTCCATTCCTCGCTGATGTCGCAGCAGACGAGCTTGCCGTCCGCGGGTAATGCCTGCGCGACCGCGAGCGCGCTGTAGCCGGTGAAGGTTCCGATCTCGATGGCGCGGCGTGCACCCACGGTGCGCGCGAGCAGCGCCAGCAACGCACCCTGGTCGGCGCTGACCTGCATCATGCCCATCGGCAACGCGTGCGTCTCATCGCGCAAGCGTCGCTCCAACGGCGACTCTCGGCTGATTTCGACCGCCACGTAGCGTTCGACGTCCTCGGGGAAGAGCGAGCGGCGCATGCGCTAGCATGCCGCAGGGTGCTTTGCGCCGCAAGACGCGCCGGCCGCGAAGCGATGGCGGCCCAGGCGAATCGTCTGCGGAACGCACGGTAGAATCGGTAATGCACCGACCCAACGCCAACCCGATCGAGCGGCCGACTTTTCATTCGTGGGCGCTGAGCGACGGCAAGCCGGCGCGAAGGCGGCAAACGACCCCGCTCGGCGATCGCGCCCACGATTGTGTACGATGATGCGACTATATCCTCATGAACTGCAGCCGAACATGAGCGCGACTGATTGCCGTAAGCTCCTCGGTGTCCAATGCGTGGGAGCGAGCCGATGAGCGCCGCACACGACGGGCCGCACCGCGTCGTGGTCGTCGGCGGCGGGGCCGGCGGTCTGCCGCTGGCGACGGCGCTGGGTGACAAGTTCGGACGCCACCGCTACGCCGACATCACGCTGGTCGACCGCTACGAGACGCACGTGTGGAAGCCGCTGCTGCATGAAGTCGCTGCGGGACGCATGGACGCCGACGCGCACGACGTCAATTATCTCGCGGTGGCGCACTGGCACGGCTTCACTTTTCGCCAGGGCGCGGTGGCGAGACTCGATCGCAAGCGTCGCGAGCTCAGGCTGCAGGCGGTGCAGGATGACGATGGCCACGAGATGCTGCCCGAACGCGGCATCGCCTACGACACGCTGGTGTTCTGCGTGGGCAGCACCAACAACGACTTCGGTGTTCCTGGCGTTGCCACCTTCGCGATATCGCTCGATACCGCGCAGGACGCCAAGCGCTTTCACCGCAAGCTGCTCGCCGCTTGTGTGCGCGCCGACGATCGCGCTGCGGCGGGCGATTCCGCCGGGGTGGACATCGTGATCATCGGTGCAGGCGCCACCGGCGTCGAGCTGGCCGCGGAGATTCGGCACACGACCCGGGAGCACGCGGGCTACGGGCTCAAGCACCTGCAGACGGCGCGCGATGTGCGCCTCACCGTCATCGAGGCGGCGGCGCGCATCCTGCCGCAGCTCAAGGAGCGCATCGCCACCGCCGCCACCGGACTGCTGGATGATCTCGACGTCGCGGTGCGCACCTCGGAGCGTGTCACCGGCGTCGATGAAAAAGGCGTGCACACCGCGAGCGGTGCCTTCTACCCGGCGGACCTGGTCGTGTGGGCGGCGGGCATCCAGGCGCCGTCGTTTCTCGCCGACCTCGACGGCCTGGAAGTCAATCGCGTGAACCAGCTGCTAGTCCAGACGACCTTGCAGACCACGCGCGACCCGAACGTGTTTGCCTTCGGCGATTGCGCGGCGTGTCCGTGGCCGGAAGCTGGCGAGCAGGCGCTGATCCCGCCGCGGGCGCAGGCGGCGCGCCAGCAGGCGTTGCTCCTGGTCAAGAGCGTGAAGGCACGGCTGGCCGGCAAGCCGCTGCCGACGTTCCATTTTCACGATCTGGGCTCGCTGGTATCGCTGGGCGAGCTTTCGGCGGTCGGCAACCTGATGGGACGGTTGATCGGTGGCAGCATGATGATCCAGGGGCTGATCGCGCGCTGGATGTACGCCTCGCTCTACAAGATGCACCAGGTTTCGATCCATGGGTACCTGCGCGTCACGCTGGACACGATCGGCCGCTTCCTGCGTCGGCGCATGGAACCAAGGGTCAAGCTGCACTGACGGTCCGCGAGCGCCGCGTGAACTCCGATCTTGTTTCCGCGGCGATCCTGCTGCTGCTGGTGATGGATCCCTTCGGCAACGTGCCGTTGGTGGTGACCACGATGCGTTCGGTGCCGCGCGAGCGCCACTTGGCGGTCGTGCTGCGCGAATGCGCCATCGCCTACGTGCTCCTGCTCGTCTTCCTGTTCGGTGGGCACGCGTTCCTGACGCTGATGCGCCTGTCGGAGACATCGCTGTCGATCGCGGGCGGTGTCATACTGTTCCTGATCGCGTTGCGGATGGTGTTCTCGCGCCCCAGCGAAGGCGTGTTCGGCGATGGCAGCGTGGGTGAGCCGCTGATCGTTCCCCTCGCTATTCCGGCGATCGCGGGACCTTCGGCGATGGCCACGGTAATGCTGATGGCGTCGCGCGACCCGCAGCGTATCGGCACCTGGGTCCTGGCACTCACCGCCGCCATGGTGGTGACGACGATCGTGCTCGCCGCCGCGGGTCAGCTGCAGCGTTGGCTGGGCGAGCGCGTCGTGCGCGCCTTCGAGCGGCTGATGGGGCTGGTGCTCACGGCGGTGGCGGTGGAGATGCTGCTCGGCGGCATCCGCGCATTCGTCGCCGGCATGCACTGAGCCTCAGCGTGGCAGGAGGACGTCCTGTTCGACACGCACGGCTCCCGCACGCTCGAGCTCGCTCACCAGCATCTGCGCCAGCTCCTTTGGCTCGCGCCGGAAGTAGATCGCGTTGAACTCGCGAAACACCGGAATGCGTTCGACGAACGCAACGACCTCGTCGAGCGTCATGCGCTGCCGGTCGAGTAGGTTGAACGCGAGCAGCGCCTTGAGCGCGTGGCGGGCGATGCGCACGCTGTCCGCCTCGAATGCCGCGGTTCTCTGGAACGCGTGCTCGAGGGCGGCGCCGACGTCACCGAACGGCTCGCCGTGGCCCGGGATGACGGTGTCGACCTCCAGCGCGGCAATCATTTCCAGCGTGGCCCGCGCGGCGGGAAGCGCACCGACGTCGACTTCCGGCGGCATCAACAGCCCATAGCCGTTTTCCCACAGCGCATCGCCCGAGATGAGCAGCCGGTGCTCGGCGTTGTAAAATACGAGTGCACCCATGTCGTGACCGGGCGCCGACAGCGCGCGCCATTCCAGCTCGCCCCAACGGTGAACCGACCCCGGCGCGATCACCTCGTCGACATCGAAGCGGTCGGCACGCTGACCGCAGTACCCGAGCAGCAGCGCCTTCTGATCCCAGGTCCGGAACGCCTCGACCTCGCCCTCCGGCACGGCGATCGGACACGCGTAGCGCGACTTGATCGCGGCATTTCCGCCTATGTGGTCACTGTGGCCGTGCGTGTTCACGAGTCGCGCCAGCGGCGCGCCAGCGAGACCCTGGGAAGACTCGAGCAGCGCGAGTGTCAGCGGTGAGTGCCGTATGTACCCCGAGTCGACCAGGACGTGACCGTCGCGCGACTTCAGCAGGATGTTGTTGGCCGACAGCCAGTCGCGAACGAAAACGTGGACGTGCGGCGGGAGCAGAATCATTTGTCATTCCGAGCGCAGCGAGGAAACTGCTGTTTGCGGATCGTACCAATCCGCGCTGAGGTCTTCCCAAGTTGGATTGGTTGCCTCAACGAGGAGGCATTTCTTATCGCGCCTCCAGGATTTAATCTGCTTTTCACGCGTAACGGCAGATCGGATATTGCCTGTGTCCTCGAAGTGAACGAGCCGGTCGATCCTGTAGCGCGCCGTGAAGCCCGCAACGGCGTGCGACTTGTGCTCGAAGATGCGACGAAGCAAGTTACCTTTCACGCCGACATACAGAATTCGTGACCGACTCGCGAGAAGATAGACGTAGTAGGTTCCCATCGCGCAAGCGTACCAGGGTGTACTGCTTGCAACATCGGTCATCCGCCCTAAGCGTTCCGTCGCGAAAGCAGATTTCCCGCTGCGCTCGGAATGACAAACTCACGCCAACCGTCGCAAAAAATCCTCGACCAGCGCGATGCGGTCGTCGAGATCGGGTGCGGCGCGTTCGATACGAACGCGATCCGGCCCCGCGAAGCGGTAGCGGCCGTCGCGCTGCACCAACGAGATCAGCCGCATCGGGTCGAACGGAGGATGGCGTCCGAACTGTAGCTGCGAGCGCTCGGGCCCCGCGTCGATCTTGGTCACGCCCAGCGGTTTGGCGATCAGGCGCAATCGATGACAGGCGAGCAATGCATGCGTCGGCTCGGGGGGCAGTCCGAAACGGTCGATCAATTCTTCCTGCATCGACGTGAGCTCGTCGGTGCTCGCGCAGTTGGCCAGGCGCTTATAGAGCACCAGCCGCTCGTGGACGTCGTTGCAGTAATCCTCGGGCAACAGCGCGGGAATGTGCAGACTGATTTCGGTGGTCACGCCGAGCGGCTCGGTCAGGTCGGGCTCTCGGCCGCTCTTGAGCGCATCGACGGCGGCCTTGAGCATGTCGGCATAGAGCTGGAAGCCGATCTGCTGCATTTCTCCGGATTGCTCGTCGCCCAGCACTTCGCCTGCACCGCGGATTTCGAGGTCGTGCATCGCGAGGTAGAAGCCCGAGCCCAGGTCCTCCATGAGCTGGATGGCTTCGAGGCGCTTCTTGGCAAGCGCTGAGAGTGCTTCCTCGGGGGGTGTGAGCAGATACGCGTACGCCTGGTGGTGCGAACGCCCGACGCGCCCGCGCAGCTGGTGCAGCTGCGCAAGCCCGAACTTGTCGGCGCGGTTGATGATGATGGTGTTGGCGCTGGGCACGTCGATGCCGGTCTCGATGATGGTCGAGCACAACAGCAGGTTGTTGCGCTGCTGATAGAAGTCGCGCATCACGCGCTCGAGGTCTCGTTCGCCCATCTGTCCGTGCGCGATCTCGATGCGCGCTTCCGGGACCAGCGCCGCCAGCTTGTCGCGCATCGAGACGATGGTGTCGATGTCGTTGTGCAAAAAATAAATCTGGCCGCCGCGCTTGAGCTCGCGAAGGCACGCTTCGCGCACGATGCCCGACGAATACTGCGAGACGAAGGTCTTGATCGAGAGGCGCCGCTCGGGCGCGGTGGCGATCACTGAGAAGTCGCGCAGGCCTTCGAGCGACATCGCCAGCGTGCGCGGGATCGGTGTCGCCGTCAGCGTCAGCACGTCGACCTCGGCGCGCAGCCGCCGCAGCTGCTCCTTCTGGCGCACGCCGAAGCGGTGTTCCTCGTCGATAATCACCAGCCCGAGGCGCTTGAAGCGGATGTCCGGCTGGATCAGCTTGTGCGTGCCGATCACCAGGTCGATGGTTCCATCCTCGATGCCCGCCAGCGCAGTCTTCGTCTCCTTGCCCGAGCGAAAGCGAGAGAGCTCCGCGATCTTGACCGGCAGCTCGGCGAAACGGTCCGAGAACACCTGCAAATGCTGCTCGGCGAGCAGCGTCGTCGGCACCAGCACCGCAACCTGCTTGCCATCGGCGATGGCGACGAACGCCGCGCGCAGCGCGACCTCGGTCTTGCCGAAGCCGACATCGCCGCAGACCAGCCGGTCCATCGGCTTGCCAGAGGTCAGGTCTCCGATCACCGCTTCGATGGCTGCCGCCTGGTCGGGCGTTTCCTCGAAGCCGAAGGCCTCCGCGAAGGCCTCGTAGTCGTGCACGTTGAACTTGAAGGCGTGGCCTTGGCGCGCGGCGCGCTGCGCGTAGAGGTTGAGCAGCTCCGCCGCGGTATCGTGCGCGCGCTGCGCGGCGCGCTTTTTTGCCTTTTCCCACTGTCCGCTGCCAAGCTCGTGCAGCGGCGCCGCTTCCGGCGAGGCACCGCTGTAGCGGCTGATCAGGTGCAGGCTCGACACCGGCACGTAGAGCTTGGCGTCGTTGGCGTAGAGCAGATGCAGAAATTCGTTGGCGCCGTCGCCCAGGTCGAGCGTGGTCAGTCCGAGGTAGCGTCCGATGCCGTGTTGCTCGTGCACCACCGGGTCGCCGATGCGCATTTCGGAGAGATCGCGCAGCATCGCGTCGATGTTGCTGCGGCGGGCCTCGCGCTTGCCGACACGGCGTCCCGCGGACGCGTAGAGCTCGGCCTCGGTGATGAGCGCGACGTTCGCCGCCGGCCAGGCAAAGCCCCCGTGCGTCGGACCGACCGCGAGGGCGGGGCTGGCGTCGCTGGCGACGAATTCTTCCCATCCGCCGAAGATGGCGGGTTTCAGGCCGTATTCGGCGAAGTACTGCTGCATGGTCTCGCGCCGTCCCAGGCTTTCGGCGACGATGAGCACGCGCTCGCGGGTAGACGTCACATAGCGCTTCAAGGCACGCAGCGGGTCATCGGCGCGGCGGTCGACCTGGATGGGTGGCAGCGCTTCCGTCGATGCCTTCTTGCGCGGCGATTCAGGCGCGGCCCCGGCGCCGCTCGTCGCGGCGGCCCGGTCGGTGAGCCCCGCGATCTCGATGCGCGCGAATGGCTTGAGCGCCGCGTTGAAGCTGTCGTGCGGAAGAAAGATCTCGGGTGGCGGCAGTAGCGGCCGCGCCTTGTCGCCGCGCAGCAGGCGATACCGCGACTCGGTGTCCTGCCAGAAGGCGTCGACCGCGGCGCCGACGTCACCGTGCAGGCAGACCGCCGCGTTCGCCGGCAGGTAGTCGAGTAGCGTTGCGGTCGTGTCAAAGAACAGTGGCAGGTAGTACTCGATGCCGCCCGGCGCGATGCCGCTCGAGATGTCCTTGTACAGCGCCGACTTCGACGGGTCACCCTCGAACACTTCCCGGAACCGGGTGCGGAAGCGCGCGCGCGCGGCATCGTCGAGCGGGAATTCTCGCGCTGGCAGCAGGCGGATGTTCTGCACCGGATACACCGTGCGCTGGGTGTCGACGTCGAAGGTGCGGATCGATTCGATGTCGTTGTCGAACAGGTCGATGCGATACGGCAGTGCGCTGCCCATGGGATAAAGGTCGATCAGTCCGCCGCGCAGCGTGTATTCGCCCGGCGATACGACTTGCGTCACGTGCGCGTAGCCCGCGAGCGTGAGCTGAGCGCGAAGTGCATCGACGTCGAGCGTTTCGCCCTGCGTCAGGAAAAAGGTGTAGGCGGCGAGATAACCCGGCGGTGCGAGCCGGTACAGCGCGGAGGTCGCCGCCACCAGAAGCACATCGCACTCGCCGCGCGAAGCGACGTAGAGCGTCGCCAGCCGCTCCGACACGAGGTCCTGGTGCGGCGAGAAGTGATCATAGGGCAGTGTTTCCCAATCCGGCAGCACGGCGATGCGAAGCGATGGCGCGAACCAGGCCATCTCCGCGGCAATGCGCTGCACCGCCAGCGGATCAGCGCACACGACGCTCAGCAGCTGTCCGCTGGTGCGCGCGTCGAGCGCGCATTGCGCGAGCGCGAGCGCATCGGCCGAGCCGGTGAGCGCCGCCGCCGACACCTTGCGTCCCGGCGCGGGGAGGGCAGGCAAAAGCCGGGGCAGCGGTGAGGAAACGCGGGAGGGAACGCTGGACAGCACGGACATCAGGCAGAAGACGCTGCAAAGCAACGATTATACGTGGTGGCGCACATCGCCCATCTCAACAGCACGGGTGCCAATTCGCGCCGCAGTTGGCAAGCGTCGGCGATAATGCGGACATGGACACGCCCCTGCCTCCGCGTGCGACACGCACAGTCTCGCCTTACCTGCTGCTCACGCTGACGCCGTTCTTCTGGGCGTGCAACTGGATCGTCGGACGGGGCTTGTCGACGTCGATCCCACCGCTGGCGATGACCTTCTATCGCTGGTTTTTCGCGCTGCTGATGCTGGCTCCGTTTGCGTGGCCACACCTGAGGCGCGAATGGCCGATCGTATGGAGAAACCGCCGGGTGATGATCCTGCTCGGCATTGTCGGCGTCGGATCGCACAACGCGCTCGCCTACATCGGGCTCAACTACACGACGGCGATGAACGGCGTGATCCTCAACTCGTTCATTCCGGTGATGATCATCGCGCTGTCGTGGATCTTCCTGCGCCAGCGCCTGTCCGGCGTACAGCTCGCAGGCGTCGTCGTATCGCTGTCCGGCGTGCTGTCGATCCTTTCTCAGGGCAGCATCGAGATGCTGGCGACGCTGAGCATAAACCGCGGCGACCTCTTCGTGATCCTGTCGATGCTGCTGTGGTCGATCTACACGATCTGCCTTCGCTGGAAGCCGCCCGGGTTGCACACGCTGACGTTCCTGTTCGTGATCGCGATCATCGGCGACAGCGCGATCCTGCCGTTGTACCTGCTGGAGTCGGCAATGGGCCTGCCCATGTCGTTCACGCCGACCGGCGTCGTCGCGCTGTTGTGCGTCGCGCTGTTTTCGTCGGTTCTCGCGTACATCTTCTGGAATCGCGGCGTCGAGGCGGTCGGTGCGAGCGTCGCCGGGCTGTTCGTCCACCTCATGCCGGTTTTCGGGACGATACTGGCGTGGATGTTTCTCGGCGAGCGGTTGCGCGCGTACCATGTGGTCGGCATTGCGCTGATCCTGAGCGGAATCTACGTCACCAGCCGCGCGTCGGCGCGACCCATCGCGGCGCCGCTCGACTGAGCGCGCGCGGATGCGTCACGCGGTCAAGACGCGTCGGCGTACAGCAGCGATCGTACCAGTGCGATGTAGTCAGCCTTCGCCCGTTCGGCAGAAGTGCCACGCAGCTTGTCCCAGGCGTCGAACTTGGCGCGTCCCACCGGATCGGTGATGCCGGGCTTGTCGCCGACCGCATCGCCCGCGCCTGCCTGTTTGAACATCGCATAGAGGGAGAGCATGGTCGCCGCGTCGGGGCGCTTGACGAGGGTGCGGCTGGCATCGGCGGCGCGCTTGAAGCGGGCATCGAGATCCCCGCTGTCCAGGTCGATTGCCGGCACGGCCGACTTCGGCGCTCGGGTAGGCGGCAGCGTGGCGTCCAGCGCCGACTGGGAGATTTGTTCGCCACGCCAGAAGGCATCGGCGGCAGCGTTATCGGCCGACATGTGCCACACCTCCGCGACGCGTCCTTCGGAGCCGCGGATGATCATCGTCGCGCTGCCCGAGAATGTACGGCCTTTGCGCGTGGCCGAGAAGCGCAGCGGTGCCGCGGCGAGCCGGTCGGTCACCGCGACCGGACCGACCTCGTCGAACGCGAGGGTGCCCTCGGACAGCTCCATCAGCCGAGAAAAGAACTGCACGAGCTGGCTGCGGCCTGCGTGCTCACCGGCAATCGAGCTGGTACCGGGCTGATGCCATAGCACGTCGGAGGCGAACAGGCGGATCAACGTCTCATACTGCTTGTCTTTCAGCGCGCCGAAGTATTCGTCGGCAAGGCGATACAGCTCTTCGGGAGTCATGCGAGGTCCTTCCTCGTGCACTCGGCGCGTGTTGAGCGCGGCGTCGGCGTCGGCGTCGAAATGCTCGAGCACGCGGCGCGCGACGAGATCGCGATCGTTGTCGACGCAGATCATGTGGTAGCTGTTGTCGAGCAGCTGGACGGTCGTATGCTGTGGGCCGATCTCGCGCTGCAGGAACTCGGCGGATTTCGGGCTGGTGAGCTCGTCGTCGCGCGCGTGGCAGATCAGCACCGGACAGGTGATCGCGTCGAGCCCGTTCATCACCCACTCGCGCAGGCGATCGACCTGCTCGATGCACGCCAGCGGAACCCAGCGATAATGAAAGGCTTCGCCGCGTGCGAACTTGGCCTTGACGATATTGCGGATCAGGTCGTTCTTGATGCCGTACGGGTCTTCTTCCTCGATCCGCATCACCTTGAGCGGGGGCAACCAGTAGAGCAGTCGCCTCAGGTTGGCGTACCACGGCGTCGACCATCCGTCGATGAAGATCGGCGGCGCGAGCGCAACCAGCTTGCCCTTGGAATGACTCTCGCGCTTGACCAGCTCGATGCTGAGCAGCGCGCCCATGCACATTCCGCACACATGCAGAGTGTCGTATCGGCGAACGAGGTTGCGGTACAGCGTCTGCACGGCGTCGAGCCATTGCTCGGCTTCCACGCCGAGCAGGTCTTCAGGCGTGGTGCCGTGTCCCGGAAGCGTCAGCGAATGCGTTGCGAAACCCGCGCGCTGCAGCGTCTTGTGCATTGAACCCAGGTCGTACTGCGTTCCGCCGAGCCCGTGCACCATGAGCACTGCGGCATTGCCAACGGGCGATGCGAGGAGCGGATTCATGGCACGCGGAAGCGAACGAGGGAGAGGCCGATCGCGCCGCGATCCGTACTACCGATCCGGCCGTCGCGGTCCACTAGAGGCCCGCAATCACCCGAGCCATACCGGCGATGCGATAGATGGTGCCGTCGAAATCGGCCACCGCGCGGGCGACAAACTCGACCTGCGTCGCGCCGCGGCCTCCGGGCCAGACGATGGTCGCCGCGTGCGCTTCGGACTCCGACGCGCGCAGCGCGTCGAACATCAGCCGCAGACGGGCGCGTGCGGCACCCTCGACGTGAGTGGTTACCGCGTCGATCGAGGCCAGGCTGACGGCGGGCTGGCCGAGGACGGCCTCGACGTTGTCGCCCCATGCGACGGCTCCCGACACCGGATCGACGTCGAACACGACCTGGCCCGCCGCGGTGGCCGCGGCCTCGTAGCGGATGCGCCACGCATCGGAATAGCGTAGCGCGCGCTCCTGCTCGGAGCGCATCGCGGCGATCAACAGCGCCATCAACGCGGTGATGGCGAGGTAGAGCTGCAGCTCGTAGATCGACGCTTCCAGGCCTGATGCCTGCGAGATGAAGTGGCCGTCGCCACGGCTCATGCTGTGCAGCGCGATGGCCGCCAGCGCCAGCAGCGATACGCTGCCGCCGCGAATGCCCCATGCCAGCGCGGTGAGCACGACGAAGGGCTCGGGGAGATAGGTGAGCGCGAGCCGGATGTACTCGGGAAAGACCTCGATGACGCGGTTGCCGAATACCGCGAACAGGGTGAGCAGCAGAAGCACGAAAAAGACGAGTCCGATGCGAAAATCGCGGCGCGCGAGTCCGCCCGAGCGCTTCGGCCGGAAATCCGACCACGCGATGATGGCCGGTGCGACGACCACTGTACCGACGACGTTGGCGATGATCCATATGCCCCATGTGGGCACGAAGGGTGCGCCTTGCGCCATCGTCAGTATGGCCGCGCCTGGAATCGATGAAAGCAGCGCGCCGCCGATCGCGCCGATCGCGACGAACATGCCGACGTTGCGCAGCGAATCGAGGCGGGGAGGACGGCCGATGCTTCGTTGCAGCACCGACGCGACGATGCCCGACGAGACGAGCTCGACGACGGTCAATCCGACCGCAAGGCTGACCGGCTCGCCATAGAGAATCGACACTGCGGTCGATGCGACGGCGATCGCCATTAGATATGCCGTCCAGCGCGCCACCGGCACCAGCGAAAGCACGCCGATGGTGACGCCGGTGGCGGGCCACACGTACGCCGCATGAGTCTGAGGATCGACGAAGTGATTGCCGACCAGGCCGCCGCCGAAAAACAGCAGACCGGCCATCAGCGGGAAAAACAGCGGCGGGCGGGCCCCACCTCCGGCTTTGGCATCCATGGTGGCTCCCCTGCGGGCGGCCTAGGCGCCGCCGCGCGCGTTCAGGCCTTCACACGGCCGTACTGATCATCGAATCGTACGATGTCGTCCTCGCCGAGATAATCTCCGCACTGCACTTCGATCATTACCAGCGGTTCGGTACCGGCGTTCTCGAGACGGTGGCGGGTTTCGCATGCAATGAATGTCGACTCGTTGGTGCCGATCGAGTAAACCCGCTCGCCATTGGTCACGCGCGCGTCGCCGCTCACGACCACCCAGTGCTCGCTGCGGCGATGATGCAGCTGCAGCGACAGGAGGCCGCCGGGCTTGACCTCGATGCGTTTGATCTTGAAGCCCGGCCCTTCCTGCAGCACGGTGTAAGCACCCCAGGGACGCGCCACGGTGCGATGCAGCTTGTACGAGTCGTGCCCGCGCGCCTTGAGCTCGCCCACCACTTCACGAACGCGCTGCAGGTGATCGCGATGAGCGACCAGCACCGCGTCGGGCGTGTCGACGATCACGAGGTTATTCACGCCGACGGTCGCCACCACGCGGCCCTCGGCATGAACGAAGGTGTCGCGCGTGTCGATGGCGACGCGCTCGCCCTGGCCGCGATTACCCGCGGCGTCGGCTTCGCTCAGCGCCGACACTGCCTGCCACGAGCCGATGTCGCTCCAGTCGAATGCGCCACGCACGACGCCGACGTTGGTCGCCTTCTCCATCACGGCATAGTCGATCGAGATATCGGGCACCGCCGCGAACAGCGTCGGATCGATCTCGAGCATCGGCGCGTCGATTCGTGGGCGCAGCGCCCGCCAGACGCTGCGCACCGACTCGATCACCACCGGCGCGTGCTCGTCGAAGGCCGCGAGCATGACTGATGGCGTAAAGCAGAACATCCCCGAGTTCCAGGAGTGACGGCCGCTTTCGAGAAATGCGCGCGCGTCGGCGAGAGGCGGCTTCTCGATGAAGCGGCGCACCTTGAACGTGTCTGCGACGTCGATGGCTGCGCCGCACTCGATGTAGCCGTAGCCGGTTTCAGGGTGGCTGGGCGTGATGCCGAACGTCGCCAGCCAGCCTGCGCGCGCGAGGTCGGTGGCGCGCTCGACGGCATTCGCAAACGCTTGCGTGTCGCGGATCAGGTGGTCGGCGGGAAGAACGAGCAGCACCACGTCGGGCCCGTAGACGGCTTCTGCGAACAGAGTGCCCAGCGCGATCGCCGGCGCGGTGTTGCGCCCGAACGGCTCGAGCAGGTACGACCAGCGCTGCGCGGGCACATGGGGAAGCTGCGCGCCGGCGTAGACGTCCTTAGTATGGAAGTAGTACTCGCGGTTGGTGATCGTCACCGTGCCCGCGACCCCCGGCAGCGATGCCGCGCGCACAGCGGTCTTGCCCAGCAGCGTGTCGCCGTCCGGCAGCGGCATGAACGGCTTGGGCGCCGCCTCGCGTGAAAGCGGCCACAAACGCGTTCCCGCGCCGCCGGAAAGAATGATTGGAACCAGCGCCATCGGCAAACGCTCCGGGTGTAAGAGTTTCACTGCGAACAGCGAGATATTGTAACCGATGAGCGTTGGTGTTGATGGTGGCTGCCCGTCAGCGGACGGGGCTTGAGCGGTCCGGATTCGCCCCCATTTTTGTAGCTTGATTCAGGCGCCGTGAAAGCTCGGCGCCGCGGGTGGTATGATTGACACACAGCGCGCAGGTCGCGGAAAAGCGATCTGCCGCAGCACGTTATCCGGGGGCGACCTGGTTTCGACGGGGACTGCGAAGCAGCGCGGGGCATGCCAAGGTGCAGAACCTTGTGAATACTCTGCAATCGCAAACTTAACTGCGAACGACGAAAACTACGCTCTGGCGGCTTAACCCCGCCGGACCTCGCACCGAGCGGCGCTCAGCTCGGGTGATGCAACAGTAACTGTCACAGCGAGGACATTTAGAGCGATCGCGTGCGCCCGGGTCACTTGGGCGACACGTCAAATCTAGGTGACTGGCATCGGTGTCGCCTGTCCGTCAGCGGCGCCGGAGCGAGAGCACAATGACGTGACTAAGCATGTAGTCCTGACTGTGTAGCGTTTTCGGACGCGGGTTCGATTCCCGCCGCCTCCACCAAACCCAGAATAACGGCCCCAATCGGGGCCGCTTCTCTTTGCAGTCTTCCGGTACACACGAGTATTGCGTTGTCTACGCCTGACAAGCGCTCTGTCCCGCTAGCTTCGCAGCGCTAGGGTATCTCTCCACCGGCATTTTAGTTCTTTGGGTTCAGAGACGCGCCTACACAAAGAAAAGACCGCCGCGGGGGGCGAATTTCAGTCATGCCAAGCTCAGTGTCTTCGCACCCGTTGGCGATCTCGTACACTTGGCACTGAAGGCCGTCCGCCGGCATGGGCCGTTCGACGGCACGGCCGTTGTCGTACCCTGATAATGTCGTCAGCGCAGGTTAGCTTCCCGAGCCATGAACGCCAACACTCTCACACCGCAAATGCTGGACAAGATGGATGCCTATTGGCGGGCTTCAAACTATCTTTCGGTCGGCCAGATCTACCTTCGCGACAATCCTCTTCTGAGGAGGCCGCTGACGCTCGCAGACGTCAAGCACATGCTCTTGGGACACTGGGGAACGACGCCCGGGCAAAACTTTATCTACGCGCATCTGAACCGGGTCATCAAGAAGTACGACCTCGACATGATTTACGTCTCAGGTCCCGGACACGGTGGCCCTGCGGTCGTCAGCAACACGTACCTCGAAGGCACCTACAGCGAGATATATCCCGACATAAGCCAGGATGAGTGCGGGCTGCGCAGACTCTTCGTTCAGTTCTCTTTTCCAGGAGGGATTCCGAGTCATGCGTCGCCGGAATGCCCGGGTTCGATCCACGAAGGCGGGGAGCTTGGATATTCCCTCAGCCATTCGTTCGGCGCGGTATTCGACAATCCCGATCTGATCGTCGCGTGCGTTGTTGGCGACGGTGAGGCGGAGACGGGTCCGCTGGCAACGGCGTGGCACTCGAACAAGTTCCTGGATCCCGCCACTGACGGCGCGGTGCTGCCGATTCTGCATCTCAACGGCTACAAGATTGCCAATCCAACCATCCTCGCCCGCATCACGCGCGAGGAATTGGAACAGCTGCTGCGCGGCTATGGATGGACGCCCTATTTTGTCGAAGGTCACGAACCCGCGCTGATGCACGAAGCCATGGCCGCGACGCTCGATACGGCCGTGGAACAGATTCAATCCATTCAGCGCTCCGCCCGTGTAGGCGGTAATACCACGCGTCCTCGCTGGCCCATGATCGTCCTGGATTCACCCAAAGGGTGGACCGGACCCAAAGTGGTGGATGGTCGACCTATCGAAGGCACGTTTCGGGCGCACCAGATCCCACTTGCCGTATCATCCGCGACCCCTCCAGAGCACCTCAGGATGCTGGAGGAGTGGCTAAGGAGCTACCGACCGGAAGAGCTCTTCGACGACCACGGCCGTCTGATTCCGGAACTGTGCGAACTGGCACCCAAGGGCGGGCGCCGCATGGGCGCCAATCCCCACGCCAACGGCGGAATCCTTCTGCGCGACTTGCGGATGCCCGATTTTCGCGACTATGCCGTCGCCGTGCCGTCGCCCGGGATCCGCGGCATCGGCGACACGCACGTGCTCGGACCATTCCTGCGCGACGTGGCAAAGCTGAACGCCGAGCAGCGAAATTTCCGCGTGTTCGGCCCCGACGAGACGTTGTCGAATGGACTCGAAGCCGTCTTCGAAACGACGAATCGCCAGTGGGAAGGCGCGACGGAACCGAGGGACGAATTTCTCGCACGCAGCGGTCGCGTGCTGGAAATGCTCAGCGAGCACCAATGCGAGGGTTGGCTGGAAGGTTACCTGCTCACCGGGCGCCACGGAATCTTTGGTTGTTACGAAGCATTCATTCATATCGTCGATTCGATGTTCAATCAGCATGCAAAGTGGCTGAAAGTGACTTCGCAGCTTCCCTGGCGACGCAGGATTGCCTCGTTGAACTATCTGCTTGCCTCGCACGTCTGGCGCCAGGACCACAATGGCTTCACGCACCAGGATCCGGGTTTCATCGACCACGTCGCGAACAAGAAGGCCGAGATCGTGCGGATTTACCTGCCGCCGGACGCCAACTGCCTGCTTTCTGTCATGGACCATTGCCTGCGCAGCCGCCATTACGTCAATGTCGTGATCGCGGGCAAGCACCCGGCGCCGCAATGGCTGACGATGGACGCCGCCGTCAAGCATTGCAGCCAGGGCATCGGCATCTGGGATTGGGCGAGCAACGACAATGGCAGCGAACCCGACGTGGTCATGGCCTGCTGCGGCGACGTGCCCACGCTCGAGACGCTCGCTGCCGTCTCCATCATGCGCGAGCACTTGCCGAAGGTGCGGGTTCGCGTGGTCAATGTCGTCGACCTCATGAAGCTGCAGCCGCAAAGCGAGCATCCGCATGGACTGAGCGATGCGGCGTTCGACGCACTCTTCACCATGGACAAGCCAGTCATCTTCGCCTTCCATGCCTACCCGTCGCTGATTCACAAGCTGACCTACCGCCGAACCAATCACGGCAACATCCATGTCCGCGGCTACAAGGAGGAAGGGACTGTCACCACGCCCTTCGACATGACGGTGCTGAACGATCTGGACCGCTTCGATCTCGTCATCGATACGATCGACCGTCTGCCCCAGACCGGCAGCAAGGGGGTCTCACTGAAGCAACAGCTCCAGGACAAGCTGATCGTGCACAAGGAATATATCTGCAAGAACGGCCAAGACCTGCCCGAAGTCCGTAACTGGCAATGGGGCGCGCATGCCGGTTCCTGATCGCGCGCTACTTGATCAGCGTGACGGGGACTTGGACCATGTGGATAACCTTGGTGGCGACCGAACCGATCACCAGGTTGGCGAGCGAACCCAGGCCGCGGGTTCCCATGATGATTGCTTCGCACTCGGCGTCGAGTACTTGCTGCGCGATTTCGTTTCCCGGTGAACCGATGCGAGTGCCTAGCCGGTACGAAATACGCAAGGCGTCGAGAATCTGCGTTGCGGGTTGCATGACAAGATCGGAGTAACCGGATTGCCAGCGGGCAATTTCATCTTTAGACAGGGCATCGTGCACCTTCTGTGGCAAAGGATCCTGGACATTCAGCAATTCCAGTACCACATTGCGGAGTTCCTTCGCCAGCGATGCTGCATATCGCACAGCTCGTAGTGCGTTGTCCGAGCCGTCGACCGGGACCAGTATTCTTCTCATACGAATTTCCTTTGGAAAGCGTTGATCGGTGGCGGTCGATACCACACGGTGAATGACCAACTCCTCGCACTCGATTTGATTGGAAGGCGAAGGACTGTATCCAAAATAAGATTCGTGGCGTGATTCTGCACATCGAACTTGGGACGTGTTAAGCGCGCCTTTGCGCTGCCGCCGGAGGAACTTAGTGACGAACTTACCGACACCAAGGTCGGGCCGCGCCTAACGATGACCCTCAGTGACGCGGAAGCGTTATCTCAAACCGCGCGCCCAGACCGCGCCCAGAACTGTGGGCAGTGATGGTCCCATCATGAAGTTCCAGTATGCGGCGCGCGAGCGCGAGGCCTATGCCGAGCCCGCTGGTGCGGTTGAAATTCGAGAACTCCTGACTATACAGGTGGAAGATCGATTCAAGCATCAACGGGTCGATACCGATTCCGCTGTCCTCGATCTCAATGCGCACGGAACGATCTTCGACATGAGTGCGAATATCGATTGACCCGCCTTCAGTGGTGAACTTGGAGGCGTTGGTAACCACGTTGGTGAGCACCTGCGCCAGCCTGTCCGCATCGCCTTCGACCGTGAGGGGAAAAGGCATGTCGGGGATCTGCATCTTCTGACGCTTCACCGCCGCGATACTCAACCATGCATCGGAGGTGGCATTGATCACCGTCCGCAAATCCATGACGGTCTTCTCGATGCGAAGCTGACCAGCACGAATGCGTCCAACATCCAGCAAGTCCTCGATGAGGGATTGCATTTGGCCAATGCTTTCCCCATCGCGTCCATTTGTGTCTCGACTGCGGCTGATTTCGGTTGAAGCCGTTTGATCATGTACAGACGGTTGGTGATGGGAGTGAGGTAATTGCGCAGTTCATGAGCCAGAGTTGCAATGAAGACATCCTTATTGTGGTCACTTTCTAGCAATGCAGCTTCGCTCTTCTTACGCTCGGTAATGTCAAGATTGATGCCGCTCATCCGCACTGCAATGTTGTCTTTGAAGTGTACCTTCCCCACGGACAACAACCAGCGCATGCCAAGCGACGGGTGCATCACTCGGTACTCGCATCGAAACTCGGGCGCAGTCCTGTCGACAGCGGCCTTGATGGCCGCGGTTGCAGCCGGCACATCTTCGGGGTGGAGACATTGCTGCCAATCGGCGTACCTTATTACCTCGTGGGCGGGATCGACGCCGAAAAGCGCGTAGTTTTCGAGTGACCAAGTGGCTTCGCCCGTTACGATGTTCCAATCCCATACACCCGCACGTGCAGCGGCGAGCGCGTAACGCAGTCGCTCCTCGTTTTCAGCGAGGGCGCTTGTGGCCCGGTGCAACGCGGTTATGTCTCGGGCCACCACCGCGACAGCGACCGTCCTCCCGATTTCATCGTATCGGGGCGTCAGCGTGGATTCGAAACGACGATCGCCGTCAGGAGCCGCGAAGGTGAACCTGAACTTGGATGGGGTGCCCGAGGTAAAAACAGCCTTTATCGCCTTCTCGATGTCATCGCACATTGCGGGGTCCATACCCAACTCGCGATTGGTTCGTCCAATGAAATCCGATCGGGGTCGACCCGCAATTTGTTCGATCGAGACGCTGACGAATTTGTGGCGTCCCTCGCGATCGAATTCCGAAACGACGTCTTCCATCGAATCGAGTAGACGCAGAAAGTCGACGTCCCCAGCCTCATGTGTAGGTGGATGGTCGGTCACGAACACCTCTTGAGCAGTTGGCAGCTAATCGGAACTCTGTGATGGCGCAATTAATGGAAATACATCCCGGTAATGCCACAATCCGCCGGAGTTCTGTTTGACCATCATGCCGCCCGGACGACCCACCAAGTCGAGCCAGAGGAAGAACAATCGCCCTAAGATAACTCTATCCCACTGGAGTCGTCACTTTCATTGATTTGAGTCAAGGCAACACTAAGTCTCGCACGAAGGCTTTAGCGAAGAGCGGTTCGCAAATCGCACCGGATTGCAGCGTTCCCGCGGTAGCGCCTTTATAGGGTAGCGCTCGCGAAAAGTGGTAACAATGGTGGTAAGGGCAAGTTATAAGGCATGGGAAGGCTCCGTAGCGTTAAAGGATCTCAATAGTTCGATTCCCGCCGCGTCCACCGAATCCGGTACTACCAAGGCCCGAGGATTTCCCTCTTCGGGCCTTTTTTCGTGGACCGCACTAAGGACATCTACGGCCGTTTCATTCCAGGGCGGTAGTCGCCGCGAGTCCTACGCCCAAATCAGACCCTAACTGATTAACAGGCGTTGGAGTACGAGCTAAAAAACAACTTGGGCGGCGTTGCAGTATTGCATCAGGTGATGCTGAATCTGACCAGTCAGGGCGCCGCATTTTTGCGTAGGGGTCGGCATGGCCGACACGATCCGAGGAGTTCGCATATGGATATGGCGACGAAGAACGACACGAGCGGCAATGTAATTTCGTCGGATAAAGTTGAAGGGACGGCAGTCTTCAATACCGCGGGCGACAAGCTGGGTTCGATCGATGACCTGATGATCGACAAGATAGGCGGCCACGTGCAGTACGCGGTCATGGAGTTCGGCGGGTTCCTGGGCATCGATACCGATCGATACCCCATTCCGTGGAAGATGCTCAAATATGACACCGAACTCGAGGGCTACGTTGTGCCCATCGACAAAGCGACGCTTGAGAAAGCGCCCAAGTACTCCGAAGACAGGGTTCCAACCTACGACGAGAAGTACGGGGAACGCCTCAATGGGTACTACGGGGTAGAGTAGCAGTCGAGGTCAGGGAAGAGGGCGCAAGTGCTGCTCTGACTCCGTACGACGAGCTGTGAGCGGCGCTCTCTGGCAAGAAGAGTGCCGCTTTTTTCGTACCGCGTTCCATCGACGTCCTTCCGTCGCGCCGGCGCGCGACAGCGAATCGGTCCGTTGCTGCCTCAGCGATCTTCTGCGTGGACATCCGCTGGCATTTGCAGATGGTCAGCGTAGCCGCTAGTATCGCCCTTCGCAATGCCTGCACAGGAGATCTTGCATGTCCGCACAAAGTAAACCCACCAGGCTTCATGATCATCCGCGCCGTCGCGGCTTTCTTCGCGCGTCCAGTGCAATCACCGCGATGGCGTTTCTGGGTACCGGGACGCTGAGCAGTGTCGCCTACGCTGACGCATTGACCGCGGCACAGCGCGACAAGTTGACTCCGGATGACATCCTGACGCTCATGAAGAGAGGCAACAAACGCTTCTACAACGGGCAGCGCAAAGAGCGTGACTTGCTGGCCCAGCAGCGCGCCAGCGCCAAGGGTCAGCATCCTGCAGCGATACTGCTTACGTGTATCGACTCGCGCGCTCCTGCCGAGACGATCATGGATCTCGGCATCGGTGACATCTTCAACAGCCGCGTGGCGGGCAATGTCGAGGGTCCCGACGTCCTTGGCAGTATGGAGTTCGCCTGCAAAGTTGCGGGTGCCAAGGTGGTTCTGGTCATGGGCCACACCGCTTGCGGCGCCATCAAGGGCGCAATCGACAACGCCGAACTCGGCAACCTCACGGGCTTGTTGGCGAAAATTAAACCGGCGGTGGCGGCGACCGCGTACGGTGGGGAACGGACGTCCAAGAATTACGCGTTTGTCGATGCGGTCGCGCGCACCAATGTCGAGATGACGATGAGCAACATTCGCAAGAACAGCCCCGTGCTTGTCGAGATGGAGTCGAAAGGCACGATCAAGATCGCCGGTGCGATGTACAACCTGGAAACGGGTGTAGTGGATTTTTTTGCCGGATGATTCAGGTACGCTAGCTCGGTTTACCTCACGGTGAATGCGTCGCCATGTAACGTAATTCACTTGGTGCTGAAACCGAACACGCCGTCCCAGTCGGCACCGGGTGGGCTCGCGCGGAAGTTGGCGACGCGCTCGCAATAGACGCGGTACAGTTTCACGGTCGGCGCGACTGACGCGAGCTCCTGCAGCAGCGCTTCCGCCTCGTCCCAGCGCTGGGCGCGGAAGTGCGCCAGCGCCTGATGGAAGCGGGCGATCTCCGCGAGCATTTCTCCTTCGATTTCGCCTTGCGCACCGATCGGCTCGAAAATCGCGACGCCCTCCTGCTTGCCCTTGACGCGTACCTTGTCCACCTCCCGGTAGACGAAGCCCTGCACCGCGCGCACGACGTACTCGGAAACCAGGATGCCGACGCCGTATTCCTTGGTGAGACCCTCGAGGCGAGAGGCGAGGTTCACTGCGTCGCCCATCACGGTGTAGGAGCGGCGAAATTCGGAGCCCATGTCGCCGACGTTCATGGTTCCGCAATTGATGCCCACGCCGATGCGCAGCGCGGGCCAGCGCTTTTTCGCGAACACCGGGTCCAGATCGCGCAGCGCCTTCTGCATAGCGAGGCCGCATTCGAGCGCGCGCCGCGCGTGCTGGGCGTCGCGCACCGGCGCTCCCCAGAAGGCCATGATCGCATCGCCGATGTACTTGTCGACGGTGCCGCGCTTGTCCTGGATGCACACGGTCATCCTGGTGAAGAAGGTGTTGATCAGGTCCTTCAGGTCTCGCGGCTTGCGGTTTTCCGAGATCGACGTGAAATCGCGGATGTCGGCGAAGAGCACGGTCATCTCCAGGCTCTGGCCGCGCATTGAATAGCTCTCGGGCTGCTTCGCCATTTCGGCGACGATCTCCTTGGGAACGTAGGTGCCGAACAGGTTCGTCATCAGCTTCCGGTGGCGTGTTTCGGCAAAGAAGCCCCATGCGACGTCCAGAAAATAGAGCCCGATCAGCATGACCAGCGGACCGGCCAGCGGCGGCACCAGGTTGTGCACCTGCCACGCCCACGCATTCACGCCAATGAGGAGTACGGACAGCACGGCGACCACCAATGTTGCCGCCAGCGCGGATAGCCGCGGCAACAGCACCGCGAGCGGGATGCCGACGAGCAGAATGGTGAGCACCGAAATCGCAAGCATCTCCGATGGCCGTGACTTCATGGCGTTGTCGAGCGCGCCGGAGATCACGCTCGCATGAATCTCCACACCCGGCAGATCCTCGCGCGTGGGGGTCGCGCGAACATCCACGAGTCCCCGTGCAGATGTGCCGACGAGGACAATCCGGTCCTTCAGCGCGTCGGCGCCCAGCGTGCCCCTGATCACATCGGTGGCCGAGACGTAGCGAAAGCCATCCTGGTTGCGATAGGGAACGAGCGCGGCCATTCGCTCGTCGAGCGGAATGCGCACTGCGTCTCCGACGCGCACGAAGCGGATCCATCCCTGCGGTTGGCCTCCAGCGTCGACGACGGTCGTCTCGAGCTTGATCGGCGCGTTGCCCAAGTAGACGCGGAGGACGGCCAGCGACATGGCCTCGAAGAAGCCATCGCCCACCTGGATGAACATCGGCACGCTGCGCGTGACACCGTCTGGGTCGAGCGCGGGCTGCAGATGTCCCGCGGCGGTCGCGGCCGCCTGCAGCGGCGCGATGTTGCCGCTGTACCCTGAGGCACTGAAATGGCGGTAGTCGGCGTTCGCGAGCGCGCTCGCAGCGAACGCCGGTGGTGGCAGTACCCCCGATCGATCACCCTGCGGACTGACGAGAAAGCCGAGGACCACTGGACCCTTCGCGATCTCGTCGGCGAAGCGGCGGTCGTAGTCGAGTGACGAGCGCGCCCGCTGCAGAAAGGCATGAAACGGGGCGTCGTCGCGCAATTCGTTTTCCGCGATTGCGTCGAGCACCGAAATGCCCGAACTCGGATCCGCCTCGGGGAATGCAATGTCGAAGCCCACCACGCGGACCTGATATCGAGCGAAGAGCTCATGCAGCATCAGCGCCAGCTTGTCGCGACCCCAGGGCCAGTGCCCTTCGGCATTGAGACTTCGCTCGTCGATGTCGACGATGGCAATCCGCGGGTCGGGCGTTGCGGGCAGGAACAGCCGCACTCGCTCGTCGTAGGCCCAGCGCTCGAGCTGCGTCAGCGCGCGCAGTTCCTTCCAGCCTGCGGCATCGGCGAGCACGAGGGCAACCAGCGCCAGTCCGATGCCGACGCGAACCAGCGCGCTCAGTGAAACCTTCGGAATCCAGCGGGCGATCGGCACGACGGGGCGCAAGCGATGCTGACGGAGCGCCAAGCATAAAAGATGCCGGGCCGCTTGGGGAATATTCGCCGGAACCCCTGCACCGGCAGGGGCGCCTAATCGCGAATATAAAGGCACGGGCATTCGTCGCGGTGGCGCGTTTGCTCGGGCCGGGCGATGCCACGGCGCTTTGACCTGCCGTGGCCAACCGGCCAGAATGACACCGGCTTTAGCGAGAGTGCACCGATGCGTTGGAACAAGAATGACGAAGATCCGCGGCGTCGCCTGCTGATCAAGGCGCTCGCCGCCGGGCTGTTTTCGAGCGCGCTTTGGAGCCGCGGAGCGAGCGCTCAGGTGCTCGGCGCGCGGCCGGCTCCGCTACCGCCGGGGAAGTCGATCTACCGGATTGAAGGCGAAGTGCTAGTCAACGGCCAGCCGGCCAACGCTGACACGCTGATCGCTGCCAGCGCAACGGTGGAAACCGGGAAGAATAGCGAGGTCATCTACGTTGTCGGCGAAAGTGCCTTTATCCAGCGCAGCGAGAGTCACGTGACGCTGGAGGCGAGTCAGACCGATTCCATGATCGTGTCGGCCACCCAGATGCTGACGGGGAAGATCCTGTCGGTATTCCCGAGTGGCAGGCCCGTGCGCATGACGACGAAGAACGCGTCGATCGGCATTCGCGGAACGGGTGTCTACATGGAATCGGATCCCGAGCAGACCTATTTCTGCACGTGTTACGGGACCACCGACATCGTCGCAGTGAACGATCCGACGAGTCGCGAGACCGTGGTGTCCCGCCAGCACGACCGGCCGCTCTATATTCTGGGCGCGGAGCAGCCCGGGCAGAACATCCGCGCCGCGCCCTTCATCAATCACACCGACCAGGAGCTGATGCTTATCGAGGCGCTGGTGGGTCGGTCGCCGCCGTTCGTGTTCCCGAGGAACAACTACATTCGTCCCCGGCGTCCGTATTGATCGTGCCCGCAAGCGCTACTGCGGCGCGCCGTTGAGCGCCCAGTTGAGGAAGACATCGTATTTCGCGCGCGCCGGCTGCCCGGGCGCCGCGCTCGTGTCGAACCCTTCGCCGCGTCCGCCGCGATGATGCAGCCCTGAGGGTTTGCGCAGGAGTTCGCTGGCGGCGATCTCCTCGAAATTAATGCGACTCCTAACCGCGGCGTAGTACCAGGCGTCGTCAATCGCGGTGCCGGTGACGCCATCGCCATCGCGGTCCTCGTTGGTGAAGTAGATCGGCGTCGGGAACGGACCGGCAGGAGCGTGACAACCCTGGCATTTGGTCCCGTCCTGAAGGATCGCCTTGATGTCGGAGAAACGGATCGCGGTAGGCGCCGGAGTCAGCGCGTTGCTCACCACCAGCGTCAGCAATTTCGGCGCGCTCTGGGCCGAGTCGTTGGCGACGGTGAGACTGAGCACGTAGGTCCCGTCGCTCGCCGCATTGAAGGTGGGTTGCGCCGCGTTGGCGTCGGTCAGGGTGGCGGGAAGCGAGCCGTTCGGGACCGACACGATGGACCATGCGTACGTGTTCGCATACAGACTCGCGTTGCCGGTCAGGCGGGTAGCGCCCTGCCGGAGCGCGCGATCGGGCCCGGGATCGGCGATCGGACGGCCAGGCCGAAGCGGTTTTCCGCTGGCGTCGCGCGCCACAAAGCCCTGGCTGCCGAGAAAATCCGCCAGCGTTCCTTCTCCCGGCGAAGCATGAAACAGGTCGTACACAAGCTTTGCCAGCGGCATGTTGCCGCGATTGACTACGGTCGCAAACGTTCGATCGGCGTACGGCTGGAATTTCTCGTAGGTCGTGAAATCGATGTCCGACTGCATGCCTGTTCCGCGCAGGATGTGACACACGCGGCACGAAGGTGCGATCACCGTTGTGTAAAGCGAGGCCTGGCCGGCCGCCGTCCACGACGCGGGGACGTTCACATCCGCATAGGCGGGGTTGGGCAGGCCGTCGCCGCCGTAGGACGATTTGAGGAGCGTGGCGGCGGTTCCTTGCCACTCGCCTGAGCTCGCCAGGCGTCGGCAGGCATCTTCCGGAAGTGGCGACGGCGCGGCGAGCGGGTATGCGCAGAGGACCATCCTGTTCATCGCCTTCAGAACGGCTTCCTGCTCCGCGCGTGTATAGCCGGGCGTCGTGGAGAACTGGAAGGTATCGACCTCGAACGGCGGCAACTGTGCCTGGGTGTCGCCGCGGGTCCTCGACACTGCGTTCTGCAGCAGGTTGAAGTGTGGCTTTCCCGACGCGTCCGGTGGCGTCAGTGCATCGGCTCTCCCGCCATGGCAGGTGAGACACGGTCCGGGCATCGCTTTGTCGCCGCGGCCATCGATGTCCACCATGATTTCTCGCGCGCCGGTATCGACATTGAAATTGTAGAATTTTGCGAAGCTGGCTCCGCCCGCCGGGCCCGGACTGAATTCGATGCCGGCGAGGTATACCAGCGACTTCGGATCGCGCACGATCGCGGCCTCGAGGTTGATCGGCGAAAAGCCGTACGCCGCGCCCGTCTTCACCAGGTAATTTTCGACGAAGAAGGCAAGTGTGCCGTCGAGGTTCTGGCGCGCGGTCATGCGCCGCCCGAAGCCCAGGTCGCGTGAATCACCGAACACGGCCGTCACCTGCGTGCCGGTCCCGGTGTCGAAACCGTTGGCCGCCTTCCACTTGGCCAACGTGTCCTTCGTATTGTTCGGATCGACGGCGGCATAATAGGCTTGCGCGTAGGCCGGCGTGTCGGTCTGCAGCGAGCCGTCGGGCTGTACCTGCGGATTGGGAAATAGCAGAAAACCGTTCGGCTCGCCCGCCACCTGCACGGGGTCGGTTCCCGGATGGATATCGCTCGGGCTCCCGCCGCCGCCGCACGAGGCCAGCAGTACCGCGGCGGCAGCGGCGACAAGGCCGGGAACCCGGGTGAATGCCATGGCGTGAACCATCTAGAAGACCGTGAGAAAAAACAGCGAATACTGATTGTCGATATAGCGCAGCGAACCCTGCACGTCGAAGTCCGGCTGGTCGATCGGCGTTCCCTGCGCGCGTCGCCAAGAGATGTCGAGTGTGGCGCGTCGACCCAGCGGCACGTTGTAGCCGAGCGTGCCCACCCACGTACGAGCGTCGTAGCGGTAGGCATACAGTTGCTTGCCGGGAAACGCGTCGTCCAGCACGAAGACCTGTGCCAGGCTCACGTTCACGAGTGTGGGGTGGCCGTCGGACACCGTGCTGCCGCGCCGGTATTCGCCGGTGAGATATGCGGTGCCGCTGCGGCCGAACGCATAGTCGAGATTCACGCGCGCGGAATAGTAGTTCAGGTCCCACACTTCGCTCTGGGCTTCGCGCCGGTTCCACGCGAGTTCGCCATAGATGCTGATGCGGTCGGTCAGGGCGCCCTGCGCGTTCACGCCAAGAGCGAAATGGCTGCCGTCGCGCAGATGCGAGTCGTAGTTGTCCAGCCAGCCGCGTGCGAAAGCGCCAAAGGTCACCGCGTCGAAAGCCGCGGATGGGCGGTACTGGAGTTCTGCCTGCAGACCGCCGGACAGGTTGGACAATCCATTGTAGGTCTTGAACTTTTCTCCGTTGAGCAGACCGGTCAGGACGAGCCGGGTATGGTCGTTGATGCGCAACGCACCGCCGGCGCTCAAATTCAGGCCGAGCAGCTGGTCCATCAGGATCTCATCGGCGGCACGGCCGCGGGTAACGTTGTCGTCGTAGGTGTAACCCAGGTCGATCTGCAGGCGATTCAGGATCGACCACGGGGCGCCTGGCACGGCGGGCGGGCCTGCAACGGCGGGTTCGGGTCCCGGCACCACCACGGCTCCGGTCGCGGTGTCCTGCGCCCACGATCCCATCGGCAGGGCTAGATTGATCAGCGCCGCCACGATGACTGGAACGAGACGGCATCGGCCAGGCCGTAGCACGACGCGGCATGGTCGTTGGCTCGGATCACGGCGGGGCACTGCAGATGCGAGCGATGCCGGAAAGGCAGGCGCGATGCTCGATGAACGTTCGACGTCCAAGCCCCACATCCCTGTCAGGATGCGGATATGCCCCGATTGCGGATGTTTGGGGATGGCCACCACTCATCACGACGCTGAAGGCAACACCTACTTTTACATCAATCGCGAGGGGCCAACAAGCGCGCTTCACGCCTTCCGTGTTGCGATACATTCACGGTGGCGCCCAGGTCGTTGCGTATCCCACGAGAGAAGAAGCTGGCAGGCTCGGCAGACAATAGAAGCCGCGAACCAAAAGTCACGTACCACGCGCGCAATTCGCGACGCATGTCAGCGCCTCGGAGCGCGACCTCCTTTAAAGGGGTCGCACTTCGCAATTTTCCAAAAACAACGCCCCCGGCACGAGGGGTGCGCGCCGGGGGCGAGGCACTTGCACCTTGCGGGGAGGAGGAGAACCCGCACGTATTCGCAGCGCCAGCCCTGCGCAGTAAGCAACTGGTATGCCACACATGGCAGGATTATTGCTCACCTAGAGGGCGACGACCTCAAGCACCCCCTGAGCGCACGGCCGATGCCGCGCGTGGTCACAAGGTGTCTGGGATCGGCAGTCGCGGGCATCGATGACACGCTCGGCAACACGCCACGCCGACGCGCACTCGGCCGCTGGCCCTGCGCACGGGCAACACAAACCGAGGCCGTGACGCGTCGAGCGACGTTGCTTGCAGCCTGCTGGCGTCGTTGCAACTGACTCAGCTCTCAACCGAACAGGAATCGGCGCACCTGGAGCCCCGACTTGCCTGCGAGTCCGCGCTTGTCGAGGGCTGTCAGCTTCTTGATCGCCGCCTCGATACGAGAAGCTTCCGGCTGGTTCAGGCAGGCGAACTCGGCAAGCAGTCGGCGGGGTGGATTGGCGCGGGTATAGCGCGCCCCGGTCCCGGCAACGTGCTGCGCGAAGCGCGTCGCGGCATTGCGGGCGATGCCGGTGTACACGGCTCCGTTGCGGCAAAGCAGTAGATAAACGCACCAGCGCTGGCCTGCTCTGGCTTGTGCGGCTCGCGCGCGCGGTGAAAGGGCTGACAAGACATGCCCCGATTCTATGGCTGGTCGAGCGCAGCCCAGGCGGCCATCATCTACCGGCGTCGCGTTCGAACAGCGCGGCCGCTTGCGAGCGGCGTCCGACATGCATTTTCTGGAAGGCGTTGCTGAGATAGTTCTTGACCGTCTTGTCGCTCAGCCCCAGCGCCTTTCCGATTTCCTTGTTGGTTTTTCCCTTGACCACCAACGCCAGGATCCGTCGTTCCTGAGGCGACAGACTGTCCTTCGACGGCTTGTTGGCGGCCTTCGAGTTGCCCTGCAGCATCGACATCCGCTCGACGACGGCCTTCGCAACCTTGGGATCGAGTATCGATTGTCCGGCATGGACCAGGCGGATGGCCCCGAGCAGCACCTGGGCCCCGACTTCCTTGAGCAAATAGCCGGCTGCGCCGGCGAGGATCGTCGACACGACGGCGTCTTCGTCCGAGTGCGACGTGAGGAACAACACGCGCGCGGCCGCGTTGGCGGAAAGAATTTCGCGGCACGCCTCGATTCCGGTGCCGTCAGGCAGGCGCAAGTCCATGAGGACGATGTCCGGGCGGTGTTGCGCTGCCTTGTCGATCGCATCAGCGACGCTACCCGCCTCGGCGACGACATCGAGGTCGGCGTTCTGGGCAAACAGGGCGCGCAGTCCCGCCCTCACGACCTCGTGATCATCGACCAACATCACACTGATTCTCGACTTCATAGTCGTCGAGTGCCTCAGGCCTTGCCGAAAGTCACGGTGATACGCGTTCCTCGGTTCGGAGACGATTGCACTTTCGCGGCCCCGCCAAGCTTGCGCGCGCGGGCCTGGATATGGTGCAGTCCAAGCCCGAACTTGTTGACCTTGCGCGCAACGAAGCCACTGCCATCGTCGACGATCTCCAGGCACAGCGACCCGCGCCGCTTGCGCAGCGAGACGCGCCCCGTCGCCGCAGCGGCGTGGCGTGAGGCGTTGCTTATTCCCTCGCGTACGATCTGCAGCACGTGGAACGCCTGCGCCGAAGTCAGTGCGGCCATCGCGTCGGCGTCGATATCGATCTTGATGTCCAGCCCGTGATTCGCTGCGGCGCGCGCCGCGGTTTGCAGGTGCGTGCTCAGATCCTCACCCGCGATTTGCAGCCGATGGCCGTTGATGAAGGATCGCAATTCCTGGATGACTAGGTTCAGCGCGACGGTGCATTCGGCGATCATCCGAGTTGCCTTCTTGGGATCGGTGGCCATCAGCGGCAGGCACGCTTCCAGATTGAGGCGCGCCGCATAGACCGACTGGATGCATCCGTCGTGCAAGTCCTGAAACAGGCGCTCGCGCTCCTCCGCGAGGGTTCTGAGCTGCGCTTCCGAACGCCGGCGCGCGGCGCCGGCGCTCTTCAGCCGAGTCTGAGTCCTTTGAATCTCGACGAAGCTTCGAAGCGCATAGACCTGGTCGGTGTTGCTTCCCCTGATCACCAGGGCATCGACCTGGCCCGCGCGGATTGCATGGAGCGTCTCCTCCGCCTCTGCGCTGAGCGCACCCGTCATCGGAATGACGGCCGAGGCAGCCTCCGCTGGCGCTGATTTCCGGCGTAACGGCGCGGGCTTGCGTGAGCGCTTGGATTGCGCGGTCTTTGCCACGCGTGCGGAAGTCATCGTGCGGTCTTGATATCCAGACCGACCAGCACCCGCTCCGTGTTGGAAAGATCACCAATGATCTTGCGCACAGGAGTCGGCAACTCGCGAACGAGCGTCGGAAGCGCAAGTATTTGGTGATCGCGCGCTAGCTTCGGATTCTTGAGCAGGTCGATCACTTTGATGCGATGCCCGGCGGGCATATGCAGTCGACAGATGTCCTTCAGGTTGGCAAGCGCGGCTGCCGATCTTGGCGTCTCTCCCGCCACATAAAGATAAAGCACGTAGCTCTCCGACGCCCGCGGGGCTTTTCCGGATGGCGCCTTGCGGCGGGCGGTCACGATCTCATCCCCGACGCGGTGTCGTGCATGATTTGGACACCCGTATTCGAAATTGTAAGCTCGTGGGTACGGTTCGAGTGGCCCATACCACGGGCTTTCACGACCGACAGTGTGCGCCTTCGCGCGCCATCGATGTCGTGGTTACTCAGCGTCAACCAGACATCAACGAGCGACGAGACATTGACGGAGGTAGTATCCCCATCCTTGAGTGATTCGACCAGCGCGGTCATTAACAGCGTGATTCCGCTCATTTTCAGGAAGTCTATGAGGCGTACGATCATCGAAGTCACCTCGGGTCCCGCACCCATGGACATTAGACTCGTCACCGAGTCCACGACCATCACGCTGGGTCTGTATTCCAGGGCGGCCTGGTGGATGGACGCGAGGTGCATCTCGAGCCCGTAGGCCGTCGGCCGCGCCACGTGAAAGCGCAACATGTCACGGCGTATCAGCGGCGTCATGTTGATGCCGATCGAGCGCGTGTTGCGCACGATCTCGCTCTGCGATTCCTCCAGTGCCATGTACAGCGAGCGCTCGCCGCGGCGGCCGGCCTCGGCGATGAAATGTCCGGCAATGCTGCTTTTTCCGGTTCCTGCCGCACCCGTGAGCATGATGGTGCTCGAGCGGTAGAAGCCGCGCGCGCCGAGCACCTTGTCCAGGCTCGGCACCCCGCTTGAAACAACCTTAGTCGAAGCCGTGTGATCGAGAGTGAGCGACGTGATCGGAATCACCGAGATTCCGTTTTCGCGGATCAGGAACGGATATTCGTCAGAGCCGTGAAGGGTTCCCCGGTACTTGACGATGCGCAGTCGCCGCGCCGAGAGCTGGTTGACGACTCGGTGGTCGAGCAGGATGACGCAATCCGATACGTATTCCTCGAGGCCATGCCGTGTGAGCGTGCCCTCACCGCGTTCGCCGGTGATAACGGCAGTCACGCCCCGCTCCTTGAGCCAGTCGAACAATCGACGGAGCTCGGCGCGGAGTATCCCCAGGTTGGCGAACCCGCCGAAGAGCGCTTCGAGCGTATCGAGCACCACGCGCTTGGCCCCCACCGCATCGATGGCCAGGCCGAGCCGGATGAACATGCCCTCGAGGTCGAAATCGCCGGATTCCTCCATTTCGCTGCGCACGACGCGGACGTGGTCAATGCACAGCTTTTTCTGTCTGACCAGCGCCGGCAGATCGAAGCCGATCGAAGCGACGTTCTGTCCGAGCTCATCAGCGCTTTCTTCGAAAGACATGAAAACGCCGGCCTCGCCGAACTTGACGATGCCACGAACCAGAAATTCCATGGCGAGCATCGTCTTGCCGCAGCCGGCGCTTCCGCAGACGAGCGTCGTGCGGTTGCGCGGAAGCCCCCCGCCAGTTATTTCGTCAAGTCCCTGGATCCCGGTTTTCGCTTTTGCCAATGCGCGCGGGGTCGGGCGTGCTGCAAACGATTGTCCGCGTCTGCTCTTTTTTTGGGGTTCTTCTTTTGGCATCTATCTGTGTGGACCTATAAATGTCGCCGACATTGTGCGCGCCTGGAACGTATGGAGTAGAGCACTTTGGCCCTATCCCTAGGGCCGCTATGGCACTTTAATTGCGGGAACGCAATATATATCTTATGCGAAGGACCAAGAAGCGTCCGCAGTAGTGCCGTCCCCGGGAATCAACACCGGGGCGGCGCGCTCTTTTGAGAGGCCAGAATGTCGAAATCAAGCACCGAGTTCGAACTCCTTGCGAAGGCGGAGCGCGAGCTTTGCGACCGGGCGGGCCCCGCGCTTGCGGTCATGCTTCGTTCGATCGAAGAGCAGCTCGGAGTATGCGTGACAGAGGTGAGGGTGACGATCCAGGCGCCGGACGGTCCTAGCCAAGGCAGCGTGGCTACGTGCACGATCGTCCATGCATACGTCCCCACCCCGGACCGCAAGGCCACCTGGGCACCTCAAGCGTCCGCATCTGACTAACGCTTCCGCGGGATCGGATCACCGCGCGCCGCCGACGTTGCGCAAAGAAATTCGGCCTGGGCGAGCCGCTTCTTGGACGCGGCGGCGTGGCTATCGTCCGGAGGCGGATTATTTCGTAGGAATGCGCTTGGACCTATCTGAGCGCTACCGTACGGGAGTGGGACAGGAAGGGACTAGTCAGCAAAACCGAGGATCGCTTGCGGTGCACCATGGCTAAGTTCGGGCGTTTGCTGCCTGTTCAGTCAGCGGCGCATTCGGCTGGCGACACCCGCCAGCGCGATCGCCAGCGCCGCGCTGCCCAGGGTTTTCACGACGTCGGGGTGCTGCGCATAGTAGCCGCCGATCTGGTCGAGTACGCCCGGGTTGTGCTGCTCTGCGCGCGCGGCGATTTCCTGGACCTGCTCGGGAGTCACGTTCGCCGCCTGTTCGGGCGTCACTTGAGGTGTGCTGGCGGCGGAGGAATTCGACAACCGGCCGAGCAAGCCACCGCCGAGCGCTGCAAGCACGCCGGGACCTACCGACCGCAACAGCTCGTTGAGCACCCCGGCGCGCTGTTGCGGGTCGGACTGCCCGAACATCTGTCCAACCATTGCGCCGAAGGAGGGCGTGCTTTCGTCGCGGAAGGCGTCGGCGACCCCTTGTCCCAGCACCTCCGTCGGCGCGGCGCTCGCGACCTGATCGAAGTGCGTACGTGCGGCGTTCGCATCCGCCGCACTCGCACCGTTGGTGTATTGCTGCAGGATATCCATCAGCCCCATGTTCTTCTCCTTCGGGGGCGAGTGCGGCCGATGCCGCCTTCGCTCGGTTGGTTCTGCGATCAGGTCGTCGGATTGCGCCGGACGAGATGATAGATCGCGAGCAGGACGATTGCCCCGATGAGCGACCCGATGAATCCTGCCGGCTCGCCCGCGCGATAAAGTCCCAACGCCTGGCCGCCGTAGGTTGCGAGCAGCGAACCTGCGATACCGAGCGCAGCAGTGATGAAGAAACCGGCCGGGTCTCGACCCGGAGTCAACATCTTGGCCAGCAGGCCTACGACGAAACCGATGAGAATAATCCAGACTATGCTCATGATTGCGCTCCTTCAATAAGTGACAAATGGAGAATGAACCGGGATCCAGAACCCGCGTAACGCCGCATGTCCACGCGATGTCAGACGACGTCGCCGCGCAGTCTGTGCCATGCCGCGAACGTCGCGGGTCGAGCCTCGTCCCAACTAAGACGCGACGTCCCATGCGAACGGCTGTACTCGTCCGCCAGCTCGTCCTCGAAATTCTCGAATGAAGTACCGCCGTGGCGCCCGTACGCCTCGCCTCCCAGCCGATACGCGGGCGCGTAATCATCGAAAGTTTTTCCGCGCTGATAATAGGGCTCGTCTGCATAGGCGCCGCGCCAATACTGTTCCTCAATCGTGGGATCGTAGTGTTCGGCCACTGCTTTCCCGGCGAGTCCGCCCACCACGACGCCAACCGCCGCGCCGATCGCGGTACCTAGCGGGCCTGCGGCGAGCGTTCCCGCAGCCGCACCCGCAGCGATGCCCCCGGTCGCCGCGCCGACGCCGACGCCTACCGGGTGCGCCCCTGGCGCGCCGGTGATCGGATCCTTATTCGGCGAAGCCCTCGTTACACCAGTGTCCAAATGGTCATCCACTTCGGTCTCCTGAGGTGCCGGGATGGCACGGTGCGAAGAGCGTATCGGCGGGGCGACCGTGATGTAAGCGGAACCCGACTGAATCGGTCGTAGGAGCAAGGGAAGCGCTCGTAGGAACGCGGCAGTGCCATCCGGCTCTACGCGCTGCCCGCGTCGGGCTCAAGTGCCGATGTGTGGCGGGGCAGCGCTTTCGCGCTGTCCTACGCTCAAATCAGTCGAAAGCCGATGCCGGCCCGTCACCGGATTGCTTAACTTGGCTCGACACCCCGAGTCGGGATCCCTTTCACGTTGCTGAGGACGATCATGGCGACCAAATACGGCAAGAAGGCGCAGGACAAGGTGGAAAAGACCATGCGTGAGCGCAAGCATGGGACGTTACGCAGCGGAAGCACGGGAAAGCAAGTAAAAAACAAAAAACAGGCGATCGCGATCGGATTGTCGGAAGCACGTCGTTCCGGCGCGAAGGTTCCGGCCAAAAAGAAAAAATCGTAGCGCCGCCGCGGTTCCCGGCGGGTCAACTCACCAACTTCCGAGGCTGAACATGAATGCGCGCATTCGCCCCATGATACTCATTGCATTGCTCTCGACGGCCACCGCCGTTCGCGCCGGCGAGATCATCCTCTATGAGGACGTCGATTTCCACGGCAACAGCATGCGCGTCAACTCGGAAGTGAGCAGTCTCGATGGCACCGGAATGAACGATCGGGTGCAGTCGGCGATCGTCCGCGAAGGCGTATGGGAAGTCTGCCGCGATGCGAATTTCGGCGGTGGGTGCATTCAGATGCCACCCGGTCGTTACCCGCGCATGGACGGCAACTTCGTGCGCAACATCTCATCGCTGCGTGAGGTGGGCGACGCCCGCTATGCCGGCGGCGTCCCCCCGCCGTATCCGCAACAGGGAACCGTGGCGCCCGCGTACCGGCCGCAAGCGTACGCCGCGCCGCCGCCGCAAGGTGGCCGTTATGCGCAAGCCGTACTCTACGAGGGTCACGACTTCCAGGGTCGTGCGTTCCCGATCGGTGGCGATGTCGTGCGCAATCTCGATCGCACCGGGTTCAACGATCGAGCGGGATCGCTGAGGGTGGAAAGCGGCTACTGGGTGTTCTGCAGCGATGCCAACTTCGAAGGTGAATGCCGAACCTTCGGTCCAGGCGAGTATCCCAACCTGCCGCGCGAGCTCGACCATCGCATTTCATCGGGTCGCCAGATTTCGAGTGCGTATCCTTACTCCGGCCCGCCGCAGTGGGACCGGCACTAGGCTAGAAGACGTCGCGTCCTGCCGGCGCAGGCGCGCCGCTCGGTAGTCGCAGCTCGACCGAACTCCCCGCCGCATCGCAGCGGCACTCCACACCGTTCTCGGCGGCGAGCGCGAACACGTCATCGAATCCCAGTCTCGCGTACACAGGTGGAATGGTGAGCGAGGCTTGTTTAGAGGGCGGCGCGGCGCTCATGCGCACGGTCACCCACTCGCCGCTGAGGCTTGCCTCGGCGTGGATGTCGAGCAAGCTGTCTCGAATATCCACCAGGGTGAGCAACGAGGCGACGATCATTTCGCTGGACGGCGCCTTCGCGACCACCGCCGAACGCTCCGCATGGGCAATCGATATGCACGTTTCCACGCCACGCAGCATCCAGTCGTCACCGACGAGCTTGACGCATGAGTCGAATACCTCGCCCAGAGGTGCCCTGCCGTTGGAATCGGGACGCAGCCATTCGACGGCCGCGCGGCAGGTCGCCGTTGCCGCCTTGGTTTGTGCTGGCAGGCGGTTCAAGTGCGATGCCAACGCGCCCCCGCCGCGTCCGCCTTGTAGCATCTGCGCGCAAAGTTCCGCGTTGAATTGCAGTGTCTGAAGCTCGCCCATCATGGCGTGCCGAAGGCCCGACGCGAGCTTTCGCAACAGGATGTAGCGGATGGCGTCCGGGCTGCGGCGCGGAAGGCTGCCGTCTGTGTTTGGAGGTAGAGCGGCGCTGATCGATCCCGACATGCTTTGCTCCTTCCGCCGCCATCCACCAACACGATCTGCCCCGATGCATCGCGGCCGGCGTGCGGCATCGTCGCCATTTTTCACTGAAAACGCCCGCCGGGCCACGGGTTTTGGACCTGGCGCGAATCGGCCTTCCAGCGCCGCCGATACTCGCGCCATATGAAGGCGGCTGCGTGTCGATTGTGCCTCAAGGGCCGACAAGCGACGGATCCTTGATAATCAGCTACTTCGCAGTCATCATTCGGATCGTACGACGAGCGCATCGTTCGCATGCGCGGGGCAGGTCCAGGGAGGGGCGAGATGGGACATTTGCGCCGACTTGGTTTTGTTGTGTTGATCGCCTTGGCGCTGCCAGTGCGCGCCGCGCTGTTACCGAATCTCAGCGACCAATGGTGGGTGCCGACCGAATCGGGGTGGGGCGCAGCGATCCTTCACCAGGGCAGCACGCTCTTCATCGACATCTTTGTCTACGATGCCAACGGCAATCCGCAGTGGTTTATATCGACTGCGGTGTTGCAGGGCCAACTTGGCGCCGGCGATTATCTGTTCAGCGGCGATCTGATCGCGACCACCGGTGCCTACTACGGCTCGGGGGCATTTTCCCCCAACAGCGTCACGCGCCAGAAAGTCGGCATGCTCACACTCGACGTGCTGACGCCGACGAGCGCGAAACTGACGTATACGGTGAATGGCGTAACGGTCAACAAAATGTTGATACGCCAGTTCCTGCAGGGCGTGGATGTGTCAGGAAGCTTCTTCGGCGGCTTCGTGTTCAGCGCCAGCGGCTGTACACCATCAGCGCTCGACGGTCCGGTCAGCCAGCTCGCGACGCTGCAGATCGGCAAGTCCGGATCGGCGATATCGATTTTCGCAGCCGGCATCAACGGCGGCAGCTGCAACTACACTGGCAGCTACCAGCAGGACGGCCATCTGGGCACCATCGCTGGCGATTTTTCGTGCAGCAACGGCGATCACGGGCCATTCACCCTCAGCGAAATCGAGGCCAACCGATCAGGGATATCGGGTCAGTTCAACGCGCAGAGTCAGGCCTGCACCAAGCTGCAGGGCCAATTCGGCGGCGTGCGCACAACCCTCGGCCCGTAGCGCGGCCTACGCTGTCGTTACTTCCCGGGCGGAACTGATGGAGGCACCTGGTTGGAGATCGGCTTGATCGATTTGAGGTAGGCAAAAATCGCTTTCAGGTCGGCATCGGTCAATGTCGCCAGCGAAGCGATCGGCATCGGCGGCAGGATGGGTCGTCCGACTCCCAGGTGCTTGCCCGTGCGCGTCGACTGGATGAATTGCTCGGCGGTCCATCCGCCCAATCCGGTCGCCTTGTCGGGCGTGAGGTTCGCTGCGAAGCTGATCCCCCACGGACCCGCCCACGCCGTGAAATCGCCATTGGTCATCGCGATCCACTTCTCGGGTGACAGCGTGCCCGGCGCGATGGGCGCGACCTGCACGTTCGCCGGGTGACCGGAAAGCAGGCGCGCCGAATCCGGCTGCGGGCCCTGCGGCGTCATCAATTTCGGCGAATGGCAGTCGTTGCAGCCGCCGAGCGTGACCAGGTACAGGCCGCGCTTGACGGCAGCCTTGTCCTGCGCAACGGCGGCGGGTACCCAGACCGCGCAGACGCCGAGCGCGGCGAGGACAGCGACAATCCGGAATTTTTTCATGGCGGTTCCTGTAGGAAATGGCGCGTAGTGTAGCCACGCGCCAGTCTGTCTACAAGACGGCAAAGGCGATTGCAGCTAGCGCCGCGAGCGCAGCGCCGCGACGCGCATACGCAGTACCGGCGATCGCAGTGATCGCTCGTAGGCGGTCCGCGATTGCGCGGCTTCCCGATCACCGCCCGCGATCCGGTCGATCTGCTTTTTCATGGAGCGCAGCACGTCGGCATCGCAGGCTCGTATGGCGTCCAGATACGCCTCTATCGTGGCCGTGAGCGCCTTTTTCGGCACGAGCTCGGTGAGAAACCCGATCCGCAGCATTTCGTCGGCGTCGATGGTCTGCGCGGTGAGGAAAAGGCGCTTGGCCTGCGCGGCGCCGAGCAGCGCGACGTAGCGGCGCAGGCCGCCCGGATAGTAGTGCAGCCCGAAGCGCGCCGAGGGCATGAACATGCGCGAGCCGCGCACGCCGATGCGGAAGTCGCAGCACAGAGCGAGGTCGGTGGCGCCTCCGTAAACGCTGCCATTGAGCGCGCACAGCGTCGGCAGCGGGAAGTTCTCCACTGTATCGAGCAGGTCTTCGAAGCCGCGGTCGAGCCGGTCGGCGATCGCATCGACGGTGTAGCCCGAGCTGAAGGTGCGCGTTCCGCTGCCGGTGATGATCAGCGCACGCACGTCGCGCGTGCGCAGCACCGTCTTCAGGTGCGCGCGCAGCAGCGGAATATCGTCGGGGTCGATGCGGTTGTGCTCGGCCGGCCTTTCGAGGCGCAACATCGCGACATCGCCGTCGATGTGCAGTGCGGGGACCCCGTCGACGCGGGCGCTGCGGCGGGTACGCGTCCGGAGGCGCCCGTCCATCTTTGGCGCTCGCGTTGCTTTAGACGCGGCGGCGGTACTCGCCGGTGCGAGTGTCGATCTCGATCTTGTCGCCGGTGGCGACGAACAGCGGAACCTGCACGTCGAGCCCACTGGCGAGCTTTGCAGGCTTCAGCACCTTGCCGGATGTGTCGCCGCGAATCGCGGGCTCGGTGTAGGTGATCTCGCGCACCACCGAGGTGGGCAGCTCGACCGAAATCGGCTTGCCGTCATAGAGCGTCAGCTCGCACTCCAGACCGTCTTCCAGGTAGTGATACGAGTCGCCGATGTTGTCGCGCTCGACCTCGATCTGGTTGTACTCGTGATCCATGAACACATACATCGGATCCTGGAAGTACGAGTAGGTCACTTCCCTGCGCTCGAGTTGCACCATGTCGAATTTCTCGTCCGCGCGGTAGACGGTCTCGGTACCCGACCCGGAGAGCAGATTCTTGAGCTTCATCTTTACGACCGATGCGTTGCGGCCGGATTTGTTGAACTCGGCCTTCTGCACGACCATTGGATCCTTGCCGATCATGATGACATTGCCGGCGCGAACTTCCTGTGCTGTTTTCATGGCTTGCCTGCGAGGGTATGCACTGAAGCGTGCAATGAATGTGTGCAACGAGCTGGGTCAGGTTGCGGTCAGGTTGCGATTTTGGGAAACCCACAATCATACCACCTTCTGGACAAATCGGACCAGGCGCGTTGCCAGATCGGTCTGCGCGGCGAGCGCCGACGCCCGTTGCCGGGCGTGTGCGGTCAGCGCGGGCAGCGCTCGCTGCATGGCGGCCCACGCGGCGGTGACTGCCGCGCCGTCATCGCGGTTCCAGGCGCGTGCGAAGGTCCTGTTCGCGAGCGACACGTCCGCAGGCAATCCCTGTTCATAGCGCGCGAGGAATGCGTCGAGCTTGATCAGGTGCGCACGGCCGGCCTGCACATAGGTGTGCCACAGCATCGGTCTGCCCGCCCACAGCGCGCGCACGAACGAGTCCTCGCCGCGCACGACATTGAAATCGCACGCCCACAGCAGCCGATCAAAGGTCTCCTGCGAAGAGAAGCGGGTGCGCGACACCACGAGCTGGCCGCGCTTACGGTTGGCGCCTGGCGCGCGCAGCGGCGCGCCCGCCCAAGCTTCGATCGTGCGCTCGGCGACTCCTTCGGCGACGATGCACGCGACCGGAGTGCTGCCATTCGACCACGTCTCGAGCAGCGCTTGCAGCGCAGGCGTGGGGTAGCAGAACAGCGAGACGAGCAACGCACGCGGATCCGGCGGCTCGATGCCAAGAGAGCGCCAGAGCGCGCCGCGCGCCGATGCGTCGGCGACGAACGCGTCGCGTGCGGCAAGCAGCCCTCGCTCGCGCAGCAGCCCGCCACTGTCAGCCGTGAAGCCCGGGAAAAAGAAATGGCGCGTCAGCGGCCGCCGCGGCTGCGGCGACGCCAAGCCGTGGTGATCGTCGATCCACGGCTCGGCCGAAAGGTATTCGAGATTGATCCACGGCGCTGGCACCGGCTTCGCCTGCATCGCATCCAGATAAGCCGGAGGAAGACCGCAGCCGAAGGCTTCGACGACCGTGTCCGCAGGTTCGTGCGCGGCATCGGCACGCCAGGGACCGGCAGCGCCCTGCCAGTCCAGAACATCGACTCCTGTGACGCCGTCAGGAGCCATGCGCAGCATCCGCGAGCGATCGTCGACGTACAGCCGCGGTGCGATGGCATGCTCGGTCGCCAGCTGGCGCGCCAGGCGCAATGCCACGCCGACGTCCCCGTAGTTGTCGACGACCGAGCAGAAGATGTCCCAGCGCTTCAAGCGATCCGTCTCAGGCTGCGAGGGTGCGCATTATCGCGCGTCGGCGGCCCACCGCGCATCGGTTGACCGGTGCCTGCGATTCCCCTCAGACTTACCCCATCATGGCCGGGATCACTGCCGAGTCGCCTGCGCCCGCTGTCGCCGCCGCGGCGGATCTGGTCGTCGATATCGTCTCCGACGTTGTCTGCCCGTGGTGCTACGTCGGCAAACGCAAGCTCGAGGCGGCGCTGGCATCGCTGAGCGCGAGCGCGCCACAGGTCAAGGTCCTCCGGCGCTGGCATCCGTTCCAGCTCAATCCGGACATGCCGCGCGCCGGGATTCCACGGATTGACTACGTCGAGGTCAAGTTCGGCGGCAAGGCCCGTGCCGCAGAGGTCAACGCGCGCGTGCGCGCTGCCGGTGCCGACGTCGGTATCGCGTTCGACTTCGACGGCATCATTCGCCAGCCGAATACGCTCGACGCGCACCGGCTGATCGCGTGGGGGCAGCAACAGGAAGACGCCGCTGCCGCGGACGCGCTGGTCGAGGCGCTGTTCCGGGGCTTTTTCGTCGACGGCCAACGTCTCGACGATCATGAATCGCTGGCGGCGATCGCGGCGACCGCGGGCTTCGCGGCGGAACAGGTACGCGCGTTGTTCGCCTCCGACGCGCTTCGAGGCGAGGTCGAAGCCGAGGACCGCGAGGCGCGCGAGAGCGGAATCAACGGCGTGCCGTTTTTCATTTTCAACGGCAGGACCGCCGTGTCGGGCGCGCACGACCCGCCGACGCTGCTCGAAGCGATCGCCGCCGCGCGCGCTTAGTGGACTGTAGGGCTCGATGACGGCGCAGGCCGAACTGCAGGGCCCCTTCGCGGCGCTGCGCAACGGCTTCGAGCGCGAGCGCGACCCGCCGCTCGCCTTGCGTCGCGATCGCCTGCGCCGCCTTGCCGCCCTCGCGCGCGAACACGAAGCCGAGATCGTCGAGGCCATCGCCGCCGACTTCGGCACGCGCTCATCGCAGGAAACGCGGCTCGCCGAACTGTTCATGGTCGATGCGGGCATTCGCCACGCGCGACGCCATCTGGCGCGCTGGATGGCGCCGCGGCGCGTCCCGACGCCACTCTATCTGCAGCCTGGAGTGAGCCGCATCGTGCGCCAGCCGGTCGGCGTGGTCGGCATCATCAGCCCATGGAACTATCCATTTCAGCTGGCGATCCTGCCGGCGGTCGCGGCGCTGGCCGCGGGCAACCGCGTGCTGCTCAAGCCCAGCGAGCTGACCGCGCGCACCTCGGCGCTCATCGCGGGCCTGGTCGCGCGCTATTTCAAGGCGGACGAATTCGCGGTGGTCAATGGCGGGCCGGAGATGGGTCACGCGTTCGCCGAGCTGCCGCTCGATCACCTGTTCTTCACCGGATCGACTGCGGTCGGGCGCAAGATCGCCATGGCCGCGGCGGACAACCTGACCCCGGTGACACTCGAGCTGGGTGGAAAGTCTCCCGCGCTGGTGCATCCCGGCGCCGACCTGACGATGACCGCGGCGCGACTGGCGGCCGGGAAGCTGCTCAATGCCGGCCAGACCTGCATTGCGCCCGATTATGTGCTCGCTCCGAAAGCGCTCGCCGACGGCCTCGCGCAGGCGATCACGACCAGCGTGCGCGCGATGTATCCGACCCTCGCTGGCAACGACGACTACACGAGCATCGTCAACGAACGCCACTACGCGCGACTCGCCAACCTGATCGACGACGCGAGGCGCAAGGGTGCGCGCGTCATCAGCATCAATCCGGGCGCCGAAGCGCTCGACCCGACGCGCAAGCTGGCGCCGACGCTTCTGCTCGACGTGAGCGCTGACATGGCGGTGATGCACGAGGAGATTTTCGGACCGATCCTGCCGATCGAGACCTACGCGACTCTCGAACAGGCGATCGCCACCATCAACGCCCGTCCGCGACCGCTGGCGTTGTACGCCTTCGGCGGCGACCGCGCGGCGAGGGCGCGCGTGCTCGCGCAGACCATCGCCGGCGGCGTCACCCTCGACGACACGCTATGGCATTTCTGCAACGAAGACCTGCCCTTCGGCGGGGTCGGGATGTCGGGGATGGGCGCCTATCACGGCGAGCGCGGATTCCTTGCCTTCACGCATGAGAAGCCGGTGTTCGAGCAGCCTCGAATGGCGCTCACCTGGATGCTGAATCCGCCCTACGGCAAGCGCTTCGAGGCGATGCTCAAGCTGCTGCGCAAGATCGCGTAGGCAATCAGGCGCGGTCGAGGATGTCGCGCGCCTTGAGCAGCACCGGCCGGTCGACCATCTTGCCGTCGATGGCGACCGCGGCGTGTCCGGCGTCGACCGCGGCAACCACGCGGCGCGCCCAGTCGACTTCCTCGGCGGTGGGGGCGAATGCGCGATGCGTGTGCTCGAGCTGGCGGGGATGGATGCACAGCTTGGCGCCGAACCCGCATGCGCGCGCAAAGGCAAGGTCAGCGTCGAGTTGCGCGGGATCGTCGATCGCTGCGGTGACGCCCGCGATCGGCGAGGCGATGCCCGCGATGCGCGAGGCGAGCGCCATTCGCGACGCCGGATAGAGCAAGCCGCGCTCATCGCCCGACAAACCGACATCGACCGCGTAATCGAGGGTGCCGAATGCCAGGCGCTGCACGCCCGGTGCCGAGGCGACTACATCAACCTCGACCACCCCTCGCGCGGTCTCGATAATTGCTATCACGAAGCCCTCGGCTGGGAGAGCATCGATGCAACGCGCGATATCCTGCGCGCGCTCGGCCTTGGGCAGCATCACTGCAGCGATGGCGTACGCGCGCACGAAGGTCAGGTCGTCGTCGAACCATGAGGTCGCAGCGTCGTTGATGCGTACGATCAGGCCTGCCGACGGCGCAGGATTGGCCTTGCACCATTCACCGATATGCGCGCGCGCGGCATCTTTCGCGTTCGGTGCGACCGCGTCCTCGAGATCGACGACGACGGCGCCGGCACCGGCAGCGACGGCCTTGGCGAAGCGATCGGGACGATCCCCTGGAACGAACAGGTAACTCACCGGCAGGCGTGGTCTCATCCACTGCTCTCGGTAATCAGATCGCCTTGTCGGCGTGCAGCTTGGCAATGGCGCCCGCCGAGTAGCCGAGACTCGCGAGGATCGCGTCGGTGTGCGCGCCCAACGCCGGAACGCCGCCGGAGGGAGGAGGGTCGTCGGGGCGCGCGCCGGGTGGTAGCAGCGCGGGGATCCTGCCGGCGGGCGAGTCGACCTCATTCCAGCGTCGCCGCGCGCGCAGCTGCGGGTGCGCCCACACTGCCTTCATGTCGTTGACCTGCGCGTTGGCGATCTGCGCGTCGTCGAGGCGCGCGACGACCTGCTCGGCGGTCAGCTTCGAGAACTCCTTCACGATCAGCGCGCGCAACTCGTCGCGCGCGGCGCTGCGGCGAGAGTTGTTCGAGAAGCGCTCGTCGGTCGCGAGCGCGGGCTGCAGGAGCACCTTCGCGCAAAATGCAGTCCACTCGCGTTCGTTCTGCAATCCCAGCATCACGGTCTTGCCGTCACCGGCCGGGAACGGGCCGTAGGGATAGATGGTCGCGTGGCTTGCGCCGGTGCGCGCCGGCGGCGGGGCACCGTCGTAGGCGTAGTACAGCGGATAGCTCATCCATTCGACCAGCGCCTCGAGCATCGAGATGTCCAGATGCGCGCCGCGCCCGGTGCGTCCGCGCTCGATCAGCGCGGCGAGAATGTTGGTGTAGGCGTACATGCCCGCGGCGATGTCGGCGATCGACAATCCCGCCTTCGCGGGCTCGTGCTCGCTGCCTGTGACCGAGAGAAATCCGGCCTCGCTCTGGATCATCAGGTCGTAGGCTTTCTTGTCACGGTAGGGTCCGTCCTCGCCGTAGCCGGAAATGTCGCACACGATGAGCGACGGTTTCGCGGCGGAAAGTGTCGCGTACGACAACCCCAGGCGCGCTGTCGCGCCGGGTGCGAGGTTCTGCACCACCACGTCGGCATGATCCAGGATCAGCCGCTCGAGGATGGCCTGCGCCTCCGGATGCTTGACATCGAGCGTCAGGCTTTCCTTGGCGCGGTTGGTCCATACGAAATGCGAGGCGAGACCGCCGACGCGCTCGTCGTACGCGCGCGCGAAATCACCCACTCCGGGGCGTTCCACCTTGATGACGCGCGCGCCGAGGTCGGCGAGCTGGCGCGTCGCGAACGGCGCGGCGATCGCATGCTCGAGCGTGACCACTGTAATTCCGGCGAGCGGTGTCATGCCGCGGACGTCGTGTCGGTGAGCGGTTCGCGCACTTCCGCGGTGGCATCCATCGCCAGCGCGCCTTCATGATCGCGTATCCACAGCGATATCGATCGCGATCGTCCGCCGGCACTGGGCTGTCCGCATACCGTGAACGGATGGAGGTCGAACACGGGACGCATCGCACGGAACTCGAACCTGGTCACGGCGGCTTGCGGTGCATGCCGGCGCACCAGGTCGAGCAGCAACGTCGCCAGCAGCGGACCGTGCACGATCAGCCCTGGGTAGCCCTCGACTTCGGTGACATAGCGCCGATCGTAGTGAATGCGATGGCCGTTGAAAGTGAGCGCCGAATATCGAAACAGGAGCACGTCATCGGGGACTACCACGCGCTCCCACGACACGGACGCTGGCGCGGCGCGAGGTGCGGCCGGCGAGGCGCCGGGCTTCGGCGCCTCGCGATAGACGATGTCGTGGTATTCGGTGAGCGCCGGTGCGGGATCACCGCGCATGCTGACGTCGTGGCGTACCTTCACGAACACCAGCGCACCGCTGGAACCCGTCTTTTCGGTGACGTCCACGATGGTCGACGTGCGCGAAAGCTCGTCGCCGATGCGCAGCGGCCGCCGGAACTCCATCTGGCTTCCGGCCCACATGCGCCGCGGCAGCGGCACAGCAGGAAGAAATCCTCCGCGCTTGGCGTGTCCGTCCGGTCCGACGTCGGATTGCCGGTACAGCGGAAGAAAATAGAGCCAGTGCCACAACGGCGGCAGCACCGTGCCGACGGGCGGGCGCTCGGGCGGCCAGTCGAGCGTTGCCGACAGCGCCGCATACGGCACGGCGGTGGCGACGTCGGACTGTGTTTCGGTCTTGCCGATCCAGTCGCGCGGGTCGGGCGCTGCAGTCATGGTGTCGCCGTGGCCAGCGCCGCGCGCGGTTATTTCGGCAGCTTGCCCTGCACGCCTTCGACGTAATAATCCATCTTCGACAACTCGGCGTCCGACATCACTTTGCCGGCGGCCAGCCGCTCCTTGCCTTCGTTGTCCTTGATGGGGCCGGTGAACGGGTGGAACTTTCCCGCACCGATGTCGGCCGCGGTCTTGTTGACGAGGTCTTGCGTTTCCTTGGGCACCACCGGATTGAACGGCGCCATCTTGATCATGCCCTCCTTGATGCCGCCCCAGACGTTGCCCGGCTTCCAGGTGCCGTTCATGGCATCCGTAACCGCTTTGGTGTAATACGCGCCCCACTGGTGGGTGACGGCCGTGAGCTGCGCATTCGGTCCGTACTTCGACATGTCGGAGTGGTACGCGATGGCGTACGCCTTTTTCGCCTCGGCAGCCTGCACCGTCGCCGTCGAATCGGTGTGATGCGTCAGCACGTCGGCGCCCTGCGACATCAGCGTATCGGCGGCTTCGCGCTCGCGGCCCGGGTCATACCACGAATTCGTCCACACCACCTTGACCTCGGCCTTTGGGTTGACGCTTCTCATGCCGCGCGTGAATGCATTGATGCCCATCACCACTTCTGGAATCGGAAACGCAGCGACGTAACCCGCGACATTGCTCTTGGTCATCTTGCCGGCAACCTGCCCGGCGAGATAGCGGCCTTCGTAGAACCGCGCATTGTAGATTCCGACATTGGTATCGGTTTTGTACCCGGTGGCATGCTCGAAGTCGGTCTTCGGAAAGGCCTTCGCGACCTTGAGCGTCGGATTCATGTAGCCGAACGACGTCGTGAAGATGATCTTGTTCCCCGACTGCGCGAGCTCGCGGATCACGCGCTCGGCGTCGGCGCCTTCGGGAACGCTCTCGACGTATTTGCTCACGACCTTGCCGCCGAGCGCCTTTTCCATTTCCTTGCGGCCCTGGTCGTGCTGGAAGGTCCATCCGGCATCGCCGATCGGACTTACGTAGATGTAGCCGACCTTGAACGGCTCGTCGGCGGCGTGCGCCGGACCGAGCGCGCAAGCGACGAGCGCAGCGAGCAGCGCGGCGCGAAAATGGTTGTGCAGCATGGTGCCTCCCAGGGAAATCATATTCCGCGAGCGCGGCGTTGCTGGACCGCAGTGTCGGCCGATTCTACCCGTTCACGACTCGGGGTGGTATGGCCTGCCGAGCGAAGCGGGGGCGTTGAGGCGGATTGCCGTCGCGTCGTGTGAGATGAGCGCGAGCACCACGATGGTGGCAATGTAGGGGAGCATAGACAGCACCTGCGAGGGCAGCGTTGCGCCCAGCGCCTGCGCCTGGAACTGTGCGAGCGTCACCCCTCCGAAGAGGTAGGCGCCGGCGACGACGCGCCACGGCTTCCAGGTGGCGAACACGACGAGCGCCAGCGCAATCCAGCCGCGACCGGCCGTCATCCCCTCCGTCCACAACGGCGTGTAGGCGACCGCCATGTACGCGCCGCCCAGGCCCGCGCACGCGCCTCCGAACATAACCGTGAGGTAGCGGATGCGCACCACCGGATAGCCGATCGCGTGCGCCGACGAGGGCGATTCGCCGACCGCGCGCACGATGAGCCCGGAACGTGTGTGCCGCAGGAAGTAATGTACGCAGGCGAACAGCAGCAGCGACATATAGACGAAGGGACTGTGCGCGAACAGCAGCTGGCCGATCACCGGCAGGTCCGACAGTCCGGCGATGTCCAGCGGCTTGATGCCCTCGATCACGATGCTGACGTAGGGCAACCCGATGAACGCAGAGAGTCCCACGCCGAACAGCGACAGTGCGAGACCGGTGGCAACCTGGTTCGCCATGAGCGAAAGCGCGAGCACCGCGAAGGCGATCGACAGGGCAGCCGCTGCAACCATTCCTGCCAGCACGCCGAACCACGGATGACCGGTGTTGGCCGCGACGATGAAGGATACGACGGCGCCTGTGAGCATCATGCCTTCGACGCCGAGATTGAGCACGCCCGACTTCTCGACCACGAGCTCGCCCAGCGCGGCGAACACCAGCGGGGTGCCGGCCGCGAGTGTCAGTGCGACCAGTGTCGCGAGGTGCTCCATAGGGCGTGCCGTCAAATGGGCGCGGGTGCGGCGGCACGAACCGGCGCGGCGCGGATGAACCTGACGCGGTAGTTGATCAGTACGTCAGCGCCGAGCAGGAAGAAAAGCAGCGAGCCTTGGAACAGTCCGGTGACCGCGGACGGCAATGCGAGCACCATCTGCGCGGACTCGCCACCGAGATAGAGCAGCGACATGAGAAGGCTCGCGAGCAGGATGCCCAGTGGATGCAGCCGGCCCACGAAGGCGACGATGATCGCCGCGAAACCATAGCCGGGAGACACCGATGGAAGCAGCTGGCCGATTGGGCCGGCGACTTCGCATACACCGGCGAGTCCCGCCGTCGCCCCGCCGATCAGCATGCCCGACCAGACAGTGCGCGACGCCGAGATGCCGGCGTAGTTCGCGGCGGCGGGCGCGAGTCCGGCGACGCGCATCTGGAAACCGGCCAGGCTCTTGGACATGAAGACCCAGCCTGCCGCAACCACCGCCAGCGCGATCAAGAATCCGACGTGCAGTCGCGTCTCGGGAAGCAGGTTCGCCAGGAGCGCGACGTCGGCGAACATTTTCGACTGCGGAAAGTTGAAGCCCTCGGGATCGCGCCATGCGCCGTGCACCAGCAGCGACAGGAGCAGTCCGGCGACGTAGACGAGCATCAGGCTTACCAGGATCTCGTTGGCGTTGAAGCGCGTGCGCAGCCACGCCGGAATCGCGGCCCACGCCATGCCGCCGAGCGCGCCGGCGACGATCATCGCGGGCAGGATCCATGCGCTGGTCGCCTCGGGGAACGCGAGCGCGATGCCACCGCCGCAGATCGCGCCCAGCGTGAGCTGGCCTTCAGCGCCGATGTTCCAGACGTTGGCACGATAGCCCGCAGCGAGCCCGACCGCGCACAGCGTCAACGGCGTCGCCTTGAGCAGCAACTCGCCGATACCGTAGAGCGTTTCGACCGGCTTGACGAAAAAAACCTGGAACGCTTCGAAGGGATTCTTGCCCAGTCCCGAGAACAGCGCGAATCCAACGATCAGCGTGGCGAGCGCAGCGATGATCGGCGACATCCACCCCATCAGGCGCGACGGCTCCGGCCGCGCTTCGAGCTTAATGCGCACGCGCTTCGCTCTCGACGGCGGCGTCGGGCGCCGGCACGGCAGCGATGAACGATCCGCTCATGAGCAGGCCGATCTCCTCGGCGTTGGTGTGTCGCGTCTGTTTCGGCGCAGACAGGCGCCCGCGCGCGATCACGACAATCCGGTCGCAGATCTCGAACAGCTCGTCGAGCTCCTCCGAGACGACCAGCACCGCCACACCCTCGTCGCGCAGGTCGATCAGCGCCTGGCGAATCTGCGCCGACGCGCCGACATCGACACCCCACGTCGGCTGCGCCGCGATCATCACGCGCGGTCCCTGCAGAATCTCGCGTCCGACGATGAATTTCTGCAAGTTGCCTCCGGAGAGGCTGCGCGCGACGGCGTCGGGACCCGGCGCCTTGACCCGGAACTGGTTGATGACCGCCTGCGCGTAGGCGATCACCGCGTCGGTGCGAATCAATCCGCGCCGCGTAAGGCCCTGGCGATGCGCGGTGAGCAGTGCGTTGTCGGCGAGCGATAGCTCGGGAACGGCGCCACGTCCCATGCGCTCCTCGGGCACGAAGGCGAGTCCGAGCGCGCGCCGGCGCGCGGCGTCGAGGCGCGCCGCCGGCTCGCCGTTGAGCACGATTGCGTCGGCGCGCTCCAGCGTACGCTCTCCCGACAGCGCCGCCATCAGCTCGTTTTGGCCATTGCCGGACACGCCGGCGATGCCGATGATTTCACCGCCGCGCACCGTGAGATCGACATCGACCAGGTCAGTGCCGAAAGGATTGTCGGACCGCAGCGAAAGCGCATCGACGACGAGCTCGCCGTCGCCGCGCGTACGCGCTTCGCGATGATGAGGATGCGGTAGATCGGCGCCGATCATCAGCTTTGCCAGGCCCGACGACGTCTCGCGACGCGGGTCGCACGTCCCTGTGACGCGTCCTGCGCGCAGCACGGTGGCTTGCTGGCACAGCGCACGGATCTCGTCGAGCTTGTGGCTGATGTACAGGATCGAGCAACCTTCCTGCGCCAGACGGCGCAGCGTCTCGAAAAGTTTCAGCACCGCTTGCGGCGTGAGGACCGAGGTGGGCTCGTCCATGATGAGCAATTGCGGCGCTTGCAGCAGGCACCGCACGATCTCGACGCGCTGGCGCTCGCCGACCGACATCGAATGCACATGCCGGTGCGGGTCCAGCGGCAATCCGTAGCGCTCGGAGACCTGACGGATGCGCGCGTCGAGCTCCTTGCGCGCGAGGTCGCGATCGAGCGCGAGCGCGATGTTCTCGGCGACGGTCAGCGTCTCGAACAACGAAAAGTGCTGGAAAACCATCCCGATGCCCAGCGCGCGGGCACGCGCCGGACTCGCGATCGCCACCGGTTTGCCATTCCACTGGATACTGCCGCTGTCCGGCCTTACGACGCCGTAGATGATTTTCATCAGCGTCGACTTGCCGGCGCCGTTCTCGCCGAGCACCGCGTGGATTTCGCCGGGCAGGACGCTGAGGTCGATGCCGGCGTTGGCGACGACCGAGGGATAAGCCTTGCTGATACCGGAGAGTTGCAGTCGCGGAACGATCGCGTCCATCCCGCCGATTATGCCGTAATCAGGCGCGCGCGCGCCCGTGCGACCGACCACCGACTGCCGCTTCGCGCAATTGCAGGATCTCGGTAGCGACCGAGATTGCGATCGCTCCCGGCTCCTTGCTGCTGATGGCTCTGCTTCCTATCGGGCAGGTGATCCGTTTCAGCGCATCGGCCGGAACATCGCGTGCACGCAAGCGTCGCTCGAACTGGGCGCGCTTGGAAGTCGAGCCGATGAGACCGAGATAGCGAAAGTCGCCACGCGCGAGCAATCGGTGCGTCAGCTCGAAGTCCAGCGCGTGGCTGTGCGTCATCACCAGGCAATAGCTGCCGGGTGCGGTCGCATCGACGACGTCTTCCGGTGCGTCGCTCGCGATCACCGTCGTGTTAGCAGGAACGATCGCAGGGAAATCGTGTTCCCGCGCATCGACCCAGGTGATCTCACAGGCGAGCGTGCCCAGAACCTGCACCAGCGCGCGCCCAACGTGGCCATTGCCGAAAATAACCACGCGGAAGTCGCCGCGCGTCACGCGCTCGACGTACCAGGTTGCGCCGGCCGTATCGATCAGCATCGGTGCCTTGGCGGTCATCGTCGACTGGCGCACCGCGTCGGGTAGCGCCGCGGCGTCCGCGCCGGACAGCCAGAGCGCGCCGGAATCTTCGCCGTGATGCGCGTCGCTGGCCACGGGCACTGCGATCGACGCATCATTCGATGCGGCGCTTTCGCGCGCCAGCAGCGTGGGCCACGCGTCGTGCGCGTGGACCGGCTGGAACATCAGGGTGGCCACGCCGCCGCAGCACTGCCCAAGCCGCGCGGCGAGGGGAAAGCGCACCAGCCAGGGCCTGCGGGACGGGCTGCTCAATGCTTCGCGTGCGATGCGCACGGCTTCGAATTCAAGGTGGCCGCCACCGATGGTTCCGCGCAGCGCTCCGCGCGTAACGATCATGCGCGCGCCGGCTTCGC